>Ga0307379_10005806_pt1 | contig 17116 bp, 13 predicted proteins | sample UN2MG_FD_202237 | JGI IMG/M metagenome (GOLD analysis project Ga0307379, IMG submission 202237) | Soil microbial communities from Risofladan, Vaasa, Finland - UN-2 | ecosystem: Environmental > Terrestrial > Soil > Coastal area > Acid sulfate soil | place: Finland: Risofladan, Vaasa | collected... | reverse complement strand
CGGCGCTCACGGCGTACGATTACCTCTCTACCCGCATTCTCGATGACTGTGGCGTCGATTTGATCCTCGTCGGGGATTCGCTCGGCATGGTCATCATGGGTTACGACAACACCCTGCCCGTCACGATGGATGAGATCATCCATCACCTCAAGGCGGTGGCCCGGGCGAAACCGCGGGCGATGCTTGCGGGCGATCTTCCCTTCATGTCGTACCAGGCGAGCACCGAGGACGCGGTGCGGAATGCCGGCAGGCTGGTGAAGGAAGGCGGTGCCGAGAGTGTTAAACTCGAGGGTGGCGAGCGGTACGTTCCGGTGATCGAGGCGATCGTGCAGGCGTCCATTCCCGTGATCGGCCATCTGGGGTTGACGCCGCAATCCCTCCACCAGCTCGGTGGATACGTCGTGCAGGGCAAGGACGAGTCCTCGGCCGAGGTGATGATCCGTGATGCCAAGAGTCTCGAGCGGGCCGGCTGCTTTGCCATCGTACTCGAGTGTATTCCGTGGCGGCTGGCGGAGCGCATCACGGCGGAGGTCTCCATCCCGACCATCGGCATCGGCGCCGGTTCACACTGTGATGGTCAGGTCCTCGTTCTGCAGGACATGCTCGGCATACACGTGAATCCGCTTCCCCGGTTCGTCAAGAAATACGACGAAGTGGGCGAGAGGATACGCGCGGCGGCCACGCGTTATATCAAGGATGTCAAGGAGGGCGGCTTCCCCGGCCTCGAGCACAGCTACGCCGCCGGGGGGGGCGCAGGAAGCACAGATACGCAAAGGGATACGGTTGAAGACGGTCAGGACATCGGCGGCGGTGCGTGAAGATCTTTCCCGTGTGCGGTCATCCGGCGCACGTATCGGGTTCGTGCCGACGATGGGTGCGCTCCACGAGGGGCATGCGAGTCTCGTACGGATGGCACGGGAGCGGGCGGGGTATGTCGTCGCATCGATATTCGTCAACCCGAAACAGTTCGCTCCACGTGAGGATCTGGTACGGTACCCCAGGAACGAGGCACGGGATGCGGAGATCCTCGCTGAGCTGGGGTGCGATCTCCTCTTTGTTCCGTCCGATCGTGATATGTATTCGACGAATGATCGGACGCGGATCGACATAGTGGGGCTTTCCGACGTGCTCTGCGGTCTCTCGCGGCCGGGGCATTTCCAGGGGGTCGCACTCGTCGTCGCCAAGCTGTTCAATATCGTACAGCCGGACGAGGCGTTTTTCGGCCAGAAGGACGCGCAGCAGGCCGTCATCATACAGCGGATGGTGGCCGATCTGGATTTCCCGATCAGGATCACGATCGGTCCCACGATCAGGGAGGAGGATGGGTTGGCGATGAGCTCGCGGAACAGCTATCTCGACGAGACGGAGCGGAAGCGGGCGCCGGCGCTCTTCGCGGCCCTCGGCGAGGCGAAGTCACTGATCGCGGATGGTGAACGGCGCGCCGAAACGATACGCAAGGCGATCCGTGCTGTCATGGAGGATGCGGGATTCGCGGTCGAATATGCGGCGGTCGTCGATGGTCGGAGCCTCACGCCGCTGGAGCTGATCGAGGGAACGGTGCTGATCGCCGCCGCCGGGCGCCTCGGCAAGATGCGTCTCATAGATAACATTGCCCTCGATGTAACACCCGGCTCGATCCGCGAGGTCGTGTTGGAGTTTCCCGAATGGAGCAGGTATGAGTTCACACCGTGAGCTGGCCGTACTGATACTCGCCGCGGGTGAGGGGACGAGGATGAAATCGTCCATCGCCAAGGTACTGCATACGCTGTGCGGCAAGACCATGATCCGGTATGTCGTGGATGCCGTCCGAACCATCTCACCGCGGCGGATCATCGTGGTGGTGGGACACCAGGCCGGGGTGGTCATGGAGGAACTCGGCGGCGAGGATCTCGAGTTCGTTGTCCAGAAGGAGCGGCTCGGCACCGCGCATGCGGCCATGATGGCCGAACCGGCCCTCGACGGATTTTCCGGAACGCTTGTCGTGTTGAACGGGGATACGCCGCTCCTCACGACCGAAACGTTGCAGGGGCTCGTTACGTATCACCACGACATGGAAGCGGCAGCCACCGTTCTCTCGGCCGGGCTCGATGAACCGACCGGTTACGGACGCGTCATCCGGGACGGTGACGGCGGGCTGCTCCGGATCGTCGAGCACAAGGATGCCACCGGGGAGGAGCGGGAAGTCCACGAGATCAACAGCGGGATATTCTGCTTCGAATGCGATAGTCTCTTTTCGGCGCTCAAAAAGGTCGGGCGCAGAAACGTCCAGGGTGAATATTACATCACGGATGTCATGGAAATCCTGCGCCGGGAGGGAAAACGAACGGCGGTGTTCCGGTGCGATGACAAGGATCGGGTAATCGGCATAAACGATCTCGATCAGCTGCGGGCGGCGGAGAGGATATTGCAGAATCATGGATAGGATCTATGCACCATGGCGCAGCGCGTATTTCGCCGCGGAAAAGAAGGGGGGGTGTCTCTTCTGTACACTGCAGGAGGAGACCGCCGATGAAACCGTCGGTATCCTGAAACGGGGAAAATACTGGTTCGTACTGCTGAATATGTTTCCTTACACCAACGGGCACGTCATGGTGGTTGCGGTGCGGCATATCGAACGTATCGGCGAAATGAGCGTCGAGGAGGGGAATGAACTGGTCGAGATGCTCGCGCGCTGCGAGAGGGCCGTTGACGGCGCGTACCACCCGGACGGGTTGAACATCGGGGTAAACCGGGGAAATTGTGCCGGGGCCGGCGTCGTGGGACACCTGCACTTCCATCTCTGCCCGCGCTGGTGCGGCGACACGAACTTCATGACGGCGCTTGCGGAAACGCGCGTGGTGTCCGAAGATCTCGCGGACAGCTATCGGAGGCTTGCGCCGTATTTTCGCGGGTGATGCGATGCGGTGGCGCTGGTATGCGTTTATCGTGTGGTATGATCGGGCGGGATGACCCTGCGGGGGGAGTTGATCGATGGCTCGAAAGAAACGTCGCCCGAAGGATTCGCGGATCACGGGGATCGCCGCCGTTTCGATCCTCGCGATCATCACGTTTTCCCTGATCGTGCGGTGGAGCGGTATAGAGGCGGATTACGGGCTCGATCTCGGGTCCTTCCAGATAGAGGTGCTCAACGGGACTGGTGAGACGGGATTGGCCATGGAGATGGCGATGAAACTGAGGGAGATGGGAATAGACGTCCTCATCGTGGGCGATGCGGAACGGTACGATTTCGATGAATCGATCCTGATCGATCGCAAGGGGAATCCCGATCTCATGAAACGGCTCTCACGGTATATCGGTTGCCACCGGGTATTGAAGCAGATTCAACCGAAACCCCTCGTCGACGCTACCTTGATCATCGGTAGGGACAGCGAGCGGCTCCGGATCGATCGGGAAGAATGGAGATAGCGTGACGACGGCTCCCGTTGGATGGAAGCGAGGAGGTTGGTAGTGCCGGCCAAGAGGCGCATCGGTCTTGTTGCACTGGTTTTCTTTCTCGGTGTGATACTTGGTAGTGTCGTGGGGGAATTGATCGGGTCGTTACTGCCGGAAGATAATATTATTCGAACGTTGTTCGTTTCCGGCAAGGAATTCCAGGTGGGCCCGGTATACTGCGATCTCATCGTCTTTTCCTTCACGATCGGATTTTCATTGAAGGTCAATCTCATCAGCGTTCTCGGGATTGTTCTGGTGGGATTTTTACTGAGGATGTACGTGTAGAATGGAGGGGCAATGATCCACTATCCGGCAATGGCGAGTTCCACCCCTGGGTTTCTTCTTATCGGACCACTCGGCTGGTCGGAGTTACTCATCATACTGATACTCGTGCTGATCTTCTTCGGTCCGCGTAAACTCCCCGATGTGGCGGAAGCGATCGGTAAATCGATCCAGAAGTTCAGGAAAGCCTCCAGGGATATCAAGGAGGAGATCGACGGATCGAAGACGGAGATCTCCGAGGGCGAGGATAAGAAGGGCTAGTTGAGGGTGCTCTCCCTGAGATCCACCACCTCGGCATTCTTCCGGATCTCATCGTACCATCCCGCTATGAAACGCGTGGCCATCTCGGTGCGGAGCTGGTTGAGCAGTTCCGCGCGCCGTTTCGCATACTCCTCCATATCGGGCTCGGTACGTTCGGTGACCCTGATCAGATAGAACGCGTCGCGTCCCTTGATCGGCGGGCTCAGGTCGCCGACGGGCAGTTGGTGGCATGCGTATGCGAAGGCGGTGTTCACTCCGATACCCGGCACCGATTCATTTTCCGAGAAAAGTGCCGTTTCCTGTATCTCGAATCCCTGATCGTGGGCCACGGATGCGAGGTCGCCGCTCGTCAGCGCCGCCTGCCGCAGCGACTCGCCGATTGCGTGTGTCTGGTCATCCGCCCGTTCCTTCCTGATTCGTTCGACGAGCTGGTCCCGTATGTCCTCGATCGGTACGTGACGTTCCGGTATGGACTCCATGATCTTCACGATGTAGACGGACTTCTCGGCTTCGATCGCCGAGCTGATGGCGCCGGATTTGTGGTTGAATGCGAAGGTGATGATGCCCGGTTCGTATCCGAGGTCCTGTATAAAGGAGCCGCGCGCGAACGGGGGTGGATTTTTGACCTCGAAGCCGCCCGCCTCCGCTGCGCGCACGAATCCGTCCTTCAGTATCTTTTCCTTCAGTTCCCCGAGGGCGGTCCTCAGCGAGTCCACGGTATCGTACCCCAGATCCACCTTCATGAGGATGTGGCTCACCTTGATCTTTTCTTCGTCGTTTTCGGTTTTCCGGTCCGCGACCATGATGAGGTGGTAACCGTATTCCGTGCGTACGGGCTCGCTGATTTCGCCGACATCGAGACCGAATGCCGCCGCATCGAACTCGGGTACCATGACGCCGCGGGCGATGAATCCGAGGTCGCCGCCGTTTTCAGCCGACATGAAATCGTCGGAATAGTTTTTTGCCGCTTCCGCGAAGCTCCCGCCGGAGAGGATCTCGCTCCGGAGCTCCATGAGCCGCTCCCGCACGTCACGCTCGTCCGCTTCCGTCGGTTTCTTGTCTACTTGTATGAGGCTGATTCGCCGTTTCTCGAATTCAACAAAATCGCCCTTGACCTTCTCGTACAGTCCGGTCATTTCCGTTTCGCTCGGCTGGTACAGGGAATCCACTTCGACAAACGGGATGGAGACGTAGGTGGCCTTGACCTTCACCGTCTCCTTCTCGAATCGTTGAAGGATCGCATACTCCGGTACGTGTATCTGGGCTGAGAGCGCATTCTGGAGCTTCATTTCCGGAATCTGGCTGCGTGCCCACTGCTCCAACCGCGACCAGTCGCGGGATGGATCGGCCAGTGCGGCGAGGTACGCCTGGTAGTCGAATTGACCTTGGTCGTTGACAAAGGCCTGCTGGATGATTGGAGGTGGATTTCTCCGGAGGAACGCCACGAGCTCGTTGTCCGTGACGACAATGCCGCGCCGTTTGATTTCCCTCGCGACGAGCATCTTCTGCACGGTCCGTTCCCATGCCTGATCAGCGAGCATGCGTTGCTCCGAGGCGGACATGCGGTAGTCTTCACCCTTCTGTGTGCGCACCTGCTCGAGCAGCTCGTTGTACGTATTGGCGAACATTTGCCGGTTAACGACCTCTCCGTTGACCTTACCGACCACATCCGGCTCCTGCTGGCCTTGCTCCGGACTCCGCAGGTTCATTCCCCAGACAGCGAAAATCGATATAACGAATGCAACCACAACGATCCACAGAATCGTCTTGGTTTTTTCCCGCATCTGCTTGAGCATTGTTTTTATTCCTTTTCTGTGAAACACAAAAAAATACAAGTTCCTCGAACGAAACTCCCACAAAGCTAGCATATTACGCCGATCAGCGCAAATCTTTTAAGAGTCGTTGACAGTTCTTTGCGGCGGATGGTACGGTGCAGATTATGAAATGGTTATTTTTTATGGTTTGCGCGCTTGTAATTTCTATATTTACAAATAGTTATGGCGAAATATATCTGTGGCCGCTGCACGGGGAACGCCTCCTCAGCTCGAGCTTCAGCGAGTACCGTGACGGGCATTATCACGCCGGCATCGACCTCAGGACATCCGGTCGGATCGGATTACCCTGCCTGGCCGTCGGTGACGGCGCCGTATATCGTCTCAAGGTGGCTCCCGGCGGGTACGGGAAGGCGCTCTATCTGAAGCTCGACGATGGGCGGGTGGCCGTGTACGCCCATCTGCACGCGTTCGAGTACCGTCTCGACTCGCTCGTGTACTACCACCGCCTCGAGCGGAAAGCCTCGTGGTGTGATCTGTCACTGCCCGATGAACGGTTTCGCTTCTCCGTCGGGGATACGATCTGTTTCACCGGTACCACGGGAACGACCGCGCCGCACCTCCACTTCGAGATGCGGGACGGGGAGGGACGGCCGTTCAATCCCATCATGGAGCTGTACTCCGTTCCCGACGACCGGCCGCCGATCATCTCCGGGCTCGAGGTAATCCCCCTATCGCCGGGCAGCGTGGTGAACGGCTCTCCCTACGCGGAGCGCTTCCTCCTGCGTGCTTCGAGGGGGAATGCATACGTTCTCGACGATACCCTCCAGCTCGACGGACGGTTCGCCTTCGGTCTCTCGGTCTGGGATGAACAGGGATTCGGGCGGTATGCCCTCGCTCCCCTCTCGGTGGAATTCTTCGTCGATGCCGACACGCTGTACTCTTTGCGAAACACCCTCTTCTCCTACACGCAGACGGACGAGATCATTCTCGAGTATGACCTGCACGGAGAGGGAGCGGCCGGGCGGTACCTCCTCCTCTATCGCAGGCCCGGCACATCCCGCTCCGATCGCTCCGGGCCCGGAGTCATTCATTCGGAGAAAGGCGGGACGGCCGGTCGTTACCTCGAGAAGGGGATGCACGAGGCGCGTATCACGGTGCGGGACGCCGCCGGCAATGCCGCACAGGCGCACTTCACGTTCGTGTTCCACGACTATCCCGTGATCGAGACCGCCCGGAAGCTTGTGGCCGCCGATGAAGTCGTCGTGCGGGGTGTCGATCCTGACGGCGGCTCGGTGACCGAGCTGCTGTTCGAATCTCCCGATGGCGGTGGACGGTGGGAGCCGGTGACGCTCGAACCGATGGGCGCATTCCGTACGGGTACGACGACCCGGCGGGAAGGCGGGCTGTACCGATTCATCGTGCGGGATGACGAGGGCGCCGCGCGCGAGCACTGGTTCGCCGCACCCAAACCGGTCGATCTCGGGGGAAACGTATTCTGCGAGTGCATTCCGTCTGTCGTATCCGACGGTCTCGCGATACGGATCGTCACGGATCGCGCACTGGCCGAGAATCCGCGCATAACGCTGGGGGAGCATGTACTGAACGATGCATGCGTCGTTCATCGGTTGGATGCGTGGACGTTCATGATCCACTGCGGTACCGATGTCGTCGTCGATGGTGTCAATATCCTTTCGGTCTCGGGGATCGATTACCGCGGGTATCCCCTCCGTGCGTATTCGGCGTTCAGGGCGGTCCGCCTGTACACGGGTGCCCGTTCACGGTTCCCCGCGACCGATTCACTCGATATGAACATCGAGGCGAGTTCGGTTCGCGGCGAGGCTCTCTGTCTGATCCGTGAAATCCCGGTTCCCGTGAATGGATCCGGAGGGCTCAATCCGGTCTCGCCGCCCCTGGCGATCGAATTCCCCGTGGACCGACTGCCGCGGCCTCTCCGGGTCGTGTGCGAACCGGCACCCAACGTCGGCCTGTTCCGTCTCGAAAAGGAAACGGAATGGGAATGCATCGGCGTCCCCTCGCGGGAAGGGGGATCGGTGATCCTCGCCAAGCCGGGGACATACGCCTTCATGGCGGACGGGTTGCCGCCGTATCTCGAGCACGTCGCATTCGACACGATCCCGCGGGGGAGCGGTTTCTTCCGGACCACCCGGTATTACGTGCCGGTCCGCGAGGATGAATCGGGCGTGGATCCCTATTCGGCGGTGGCGATGATCAACGATCGTGAGGTGGTTTGCGAGTGGGATGCGTTGCGGGAACGGCTCCTCATTCCCGTCCCCGCCGCCTTTCCCGCCGGCATGGTGCGTCTCCACGTCGAGCTCAGTGACAGGGCAGGAAATAGAAGTGCCGGTGATTTCGGCTTTATGATAGAATAGGCGCACGAGGGGGACGTCATGGCCGGAGCGCAGTACCTGCATCTCCACAATCATTCGGAGTACAGTCTACTCGACGGTGCCTTCAGGATCAGGGACCTGGTCGACGCGGCACGAGAGATGGAGATGGGCGCCGTGGCGCTGACCGACCATGGAAACCTCTTCGGCGCCATGACGTTTTACTGGGCGGCTGAGGATGCCGGCGTCAAGCCGATCATCGGCATGGAGACATACGTCGCTCCCGGCGGCGCCGCGCAGAAGGACAAGAGAACGGGGCCGGGCCAGAACGATCATCTGGTCCTGCTCGTCAAGAACGAGGTGGGGTACCGGAATCTCCTCGAGCTTTCCTCGATCGCCTATTTGGAGGGATTCTACTACAAACCCCGAATCGATCTCGCTCTGTTGGAACGCTTCGGCGGCGGGCTGATCGGCCTCAGCGGGTGCCTGCAGGGGGGGCTGTCCAGGCGCCTCCGGGCGGGGCGGCGAAACGAAGCGAAGGCACTGGCGGAACGGTTTGCCGCGATATTCGGGAAGGATGATTTCTATGTCGAGATTCAGAATCACGGCATCCCGGAGGAGATAGAGGTCATGCCGCTGCTGGTCGAACTCGCGCGCGAGATGGGACTCCCGATCGTCGCGACCAATGACTGTCATTTCAAGCATGCCGAGGATCACGAGGCGCACGATGTCCTACTGTGCCTGCAGACGGGAAAGGACTTCGAGGATCCGAGCAGGGGACTTCGCTCCAATCCGGAAACATACTTCAAAACACCGGCGCAGATGGTGGAGCTGTTCGCCGATTACCCGGAGGCGGTTGCAGCGACCCTGGAGATCGCCGATAAGTGCAATTTCAAGCTTCCGAAGAAAGCGGATCACCTGCCGAGTTTTCCGATACCAGCGCCGTTCAAGAGCGCGGAGGAGCATCTCGAGCGGCTCGTCATGGAATCGCTTCCCGAGCGCATGCCGGCGATCACCGACGAGGTGCGCCGGCGTATCGAGTACGAACTCGACGTGATCTCGCGGATGGGATTTGCGGGGTATTTTCTGATCGTGTGGGACATCGTGCATCGCGCGCGGGAGATGGGCATACCCGTCGGGCCCGGCAGGGGATCGGCGGCGGGAAGTCTCGTCTGCTATACGCTCGGTATCACATCGATCGATCCGCTCGAAAACGGGCTTCTGTTCGAACGGCTCCTCAATCCCGAACGTGTCTCGATGCCGGACATCGACATCGATTTCTGCGACGAGCGGCGGCAGGAGGTTATCGATTACGTTGTCGAAAAATACGGCAAGGAGAATGTTTGCCAGATCATCACGTTCGGCCGGATGGCCGCGCGGGCGGTGGTCCGGGATGTCGGACGCGTGTTGAAGGTACCATACGCCGAAGTCGACAAGCTCGCCAAGATGATACCGGGGCAACCCGGTACGACCCTCTCCAAGGCACTCTCCTCCGTGCCCGAGCTGAAGAGCCGCTATGACGGCGATGCGACGGTGAAACGGCTCATCGATCTATCCTTCTCGCTCGAGGGGCTCGCGCGTCACGCTTCAACACATGCCGCGGGTCTCGTCATAACTCCGTCACGTCTCGTTGAGCATGTGCCCCTGTTCCGTTCGAACAGGGGGGAGGTGACGACGCAGTACGAGATGAAGATTCTCGAGCGCATTGGAATTCTCAAGATCGATATCCTCGGGCTCAAGACCCTCTCCCACATAGACAAGACGCTCGAGCTCGTTCACCGGCACGAGGGCGCAGAGATCTCGATGGATGAGATACCACTCGACGATCCCGAGACGTTCGAACTCCTCAGGGAGGGAGGGACGGTCAGCGTGTTCCAGCTCGAAAGCACCGGGATGCGGGATCTGCTGAGGAGGATCGAGCCCTCGACATTCGGCGATGTCACGGCGGTGAACGCCCTGTACCGTCCCGGCCCGCTGGGGAGCGACATGGTTTCCGACTTTATCGAGTGCAAGCATGGACGCAAGGCGATCGAGTACGAGCATCCGCTCCTCGAGCCGATCCTGCGGGAGACGTACGGGGTGATCTTGTACCAGGAGCAGGTCATGCGCATCGCGAGCGAGCTGGCCGGATTCACCCTGGGCCAGGCGGATCTGCTCAGGCGTGCAATGAGCAAGAAGAAGAAATCGGCGATGGAGCGGCAGCGGGAACGCTTCATGAAGGGAGCCGTGGAACGGGGTATACCGAAGAAAAAGGCGCACACCATCTTCGATCTGATTACCTTTTTCTCCGGATACGGATTCAACAAATCACACTCGGCCGCCTACGCGGTCATCTCGATGCAGACCGCCTACCTCAAGGCACACCATCCGGCCGCCTTCATGGCGGCCGCAATGACGTGCGATATGGCAGATACGAACAGGCTCATGGTGCTGCTCGACGAGTGCAGAAGCATGGACCTCCCCGTACATCCACCCGACATCAACTCCGGCGGCGTCGAGTTCGGCCTGGCGAACGGTGAGATCACATACGGTCTGGCGGCGATCAAGAACGTCGGTGTCCAGGCGGTACGCGCCATCGTCGAGGAACGCCGGAACGGTCCCTACACGACGCTGTTCGATTTTTGCAACCGTGTCGACCTCCGGGTGATGAACAGGAGAATGATCGAGAGCCTGATACAGAGCGGGACCATGGATTGCCTGCCCGGTACGAGATCGCAGAAGACGGCGTCCCTCGAGCGTATTCTTGGTCAAGCGCAGAAACAACAGATCGAGCGGGCCCGGGGCCAGACCTTTCTCGGCTTTCTCGACGGCCCCGAGCAGGATAAAGGCCTGCCCCTCGAGAATGTGCCGTCCTGGGACGATAGTGAACGGCTCCACCGGGAGAGGGAGTCACTCGGATTCTACTTCTCCGGGCATCCACTCGATCGGTACCGTGAGATACTCGGCGGTATCATCAACATCGACAGTGTTTCTCTGCAGGGAAAGAAAGACCGTGAGGCCGTTATCCTGGCCGGGCTCGTGAGCGACGTCAAGGTCATCCTCGACCGCAAGGGTAATCCGATGGCGTTCGTGACGGTGGAGGATTTTCACGGATCATACGAGGTGATCGTCTTCTCGACGAGTTATGGTAATTATCGCAACAAGCTGCAAAATGACAAGATCGTGGTCATCACCGGCAAGGTATCGGTGAAGGAAAAGGGCAACAACAAGGTGATCGCCGATTACGTATACACGATCGACGAGGCGCTTCGGACGTTGGCTCGCACGGTTCATCTCACCATAGCGTCTCACGCGTTCGGTGAGAATGAGTTGCAGGTTCTCAAGGAAGCGATGGTTCGCTTTCCCGGCGAACGGGAGGTCATCTTTCACTGGAAGCAGAACGGCAACGTGGCGTTCGTCGTGCGTTCCCGGGGCCCCGGTGTCACGCCGGATCTCGAACTGCTGACCGAGCTCGAAAAGATCACGGGGGTGGAACATGTGGAAGTCTCTCTGTAGGATGATGCTTCTCTGGGCGATAGTGGCTCCGTTGACACTCGGCGCGACACCCCTTTCCGGTCAGGAATTCGAGGAAATGGTTCTCGTCGACAGCCCCACCGCCGGCATCCTGCCGCACGGGGCCTACCTGTTTCAGGGTTCCTTCGGACCGCGGAGCAGTTTGATTTTCGGCGTGAAGATCGGATTCCATGACCGGATCATGGTCGGGGTTTCTTTCGGAATGCAGGAATTCATAGGGACCGGTGATATCGAGATCAACGACAAGCCGGGATTCGAGGTGCGTCTCAGGATCATCGAGGAGAGCCTGCGGGGCCCGGCCCTCGCGGTCGGTATCGATACACAGGGGGAGGATGCATACCTCGAGGATGACGAGCGGTACGAACGGAAATCAAAGGGATTCTACGCCGTGATCAGCAAGAACTATCAACTCCTGAGTGACTTCTCCGTCCATGGCGGTGTAAACTACTCGCTCGAGAACAAGGACGAGGAGAGCTTGAATCCGTTCGGCGGCTTGTCGATCGAGCTCATAGATGGTTTCAGTATTCTGGTCGATTACAACGCCGCGCTTGACGATGACAATGCCGACGTTCCGTCGCACCGCACGCGGGGCAGGGGGTATCTTGACAGCGGCATAAGATTCGATTATATGGAGAATCTGAGGTTGAAGATACTGTTCAAGGATCTTATGGGAAATTACGAGCCCGAGAAGGGCGTCGCCCGCTCGGTCGAGATTCTGTATATAAACTACTTTTGAGGTCCGGCCATGGCGGAAACGCACACATCGAGGATATTGCAGTTCGAGCGGCCCGTGCTCGAGCTCGAGGAGAAGATCACGCAACTCCGGCGCGGCGGTCTCCCTGAGAGCGCCGGTGAGATTGTGCGCCTCACGAAGCATCTCGAAGATCTCGAGGCACGGGTCTACCGCGATCTCTCCCCCTGGGAGCAGGTCCAGATCGCGCGGCACCCGAAACGTCCCACCACGATGAATTACATCGATATGATATGCGACGAGTTTCAGGAGCTCGCCGGCGACAGGCTGTACGGCGACGATGCGGCGGTCGTCGGTGGTTTGGCTCGAATCGGCGATCTGCGTCTTGTCATAGTCGGGCACGAGAAGGGACGGACGACGAACGGCAAGATCAAGCACAACTTCGGCATGGCCAATCCGGAAGGTTTCCGGAAGTCGTTGCGGATCATGAAGCTGGCGGAGAAATTCAACATGCCGGTTGTTTCGTTCGTCGATACTCCCGGCGCCTACCCCGGTGTCGGCGCCGAGGAGCGGGGTCAGCCGCGGGCGATTGCTCTCAATCTGAAAGAGGCGTTCGGATTGCGGACTCCCATCGTCGTCGTCATCATCGGTGAGGGTGGGAGCGGGGGGGCGCTGGCGCTCGCCATCGGTGACCGCATACTGATGATGGAGCACGCGATCTATTCGGTGATCTCACCGGAGGGATGCGCCGCGATTCTCTGGAAGAGCAAGGAGAAGGCCCCGGAAGCCGCGGCATCGATGCGGTTGACCGCGGCAGACTGCTTGGAGCTGGGGGTGATCGATGCCGTGATAGAGGAGCTCCATGGGGCATCGCACCGCGATCCGAAAGGGAACGCGATGCAGTTGCGCGAGATTATCACGAGCGAGATAGAGGCGCTCAGCAACCTGTCCATGGATGTGCTCATGAAGCGGCGAGAGAACAAGTTCTACTCCATGGGGATGCTCGAGGAATCGTAAAGACGGCCGCTCGACCCAGTATCGACTCATCACGTGCGATGGGGCACCGGTCATTTTGCTTGACCCGGCAATCGGTTTTTAATTATAATTGTTATGCCAGTGAGAGAAAATTACGGTTCGGTGCTGCAGGTCCCTGATGGGAAAGTAGTGGGCTTTTCCGCGCGGTCAGGGATTTTTGTTTAGGGGGACGAAACGCTATGATACACAAGGATCTGCTTGATATCCTGGCATGTCCGAAATGCAAGGAGAAGGTCGTCCTCAACGAGGAGGGGACACATCTGATCTGCGAGAAATGCCGGGTGCGCTACCCCATCGAAGACGATATCCCGATCATGCTGATCGAGCGGGCCGAGACACTCGATTAAAGGAACTGCGGAGATTCGGTGACGTGTGTATCTTCACCCATATCGCGGCGGGCGCGTTTGTCGGCGCCCTTGCGCCGGCGCCGTTTTTGGCACCGGTCTTCGGGCTCGGCAGCCATATCGCACTCGATATCATTCCGCATTACGACTTCGAGCGAATGTGGCTGGAGATCATGTTCGGTTGCATCGTCGTCGCCGTGCTCGTCATCGGAGGGACCCGGGTGCTCGCGATATGGCTCGGCGCCCTATTCGCCATCCTCCCCGATCTGGAGAATCTCCTGTGGAAGCTCAGCGTGATATCGGACGAACAGAAGATATTTCCGGGGCATGTCGGCATCGTGCCCCACGGGAGAAAAGCGGGGATCATGAACCTGCTCGGTCAGTTCGGTGCATCGGCGATCGTTGTGGTCTACCTTATTCGGGGGTACTCGTGAAACCATTTATTGCGGCGCTCCTTTTGGTACTCCTCTTCGCCGCTCCGGCGCATGCGGAGCCCTATCGCATCATTTCGTGGGACGATCGGGGTGTGACGGTCGAGTTCAAATGCCCCGAACCGGTTCTGACCCGGCTCGGAGGCGAGGGGGACCCGGCCGTGCACGATGTGCGGATTCCCGGCTTCATTCCGACCGAGATCGAGGGGATGCCGGTCCTGCCGGCACGGCGCTTTGTTTTCGCGGTCCCCTCGCCGACCGGCGTGCGTCTCGATGTCCTGGAGCGCGATGTCGAGTTTATCGCGGGGATCGTTCCCCGTCTGTTCAGCGCGGAAAAGATTCCGTTCGAGCGGCAACGCGAAATGGTGCGCTCGTCGGTCCGGGACGACGGGACGGAGTTCATCCAGCTGAGCGAGGTGGGGACCTACCGGCGGACCCATCTCGCGATGGTCGATTTTCGCCCCCTGATCGTCGACCGGTCGGGGGAGGGACTCCACCGCGTACGGCGGATCGTCGTGAGGCTTTCTTTCCCGCGGGCCCCGGGGGCGGAGACGCCGTCCCGGCCTGATCGCTCCATCGCCCGTCTTCTCGTCAATGGCGACCAGGCAGCCGGATGGCCGCCGGATACGTCGCGGCGACGGCTTACGCAGCGCACGCCGTTCGAGTTCAGCAGGTCCGCTAGCTGGGTCAAGATCCGCGTCTCCAAGACCGGGCTCTACCTGATCACCTACAACGATCTACTCGTCGCCGGGGTCAATCCCAACAATATCGTTCCGACGACGATGCGTCTCTTTTCCGCTTCTCCCTTCCAGCAGCCGGACAGTATCGGAAACGGTGGGAGCTTCGAGGACGCGTATCATCTCACGGAGCATGCCATTACCTACAGGGGAAGCGCGTCATGGGAGGGCGACTCGATCCTGTTCTACGGCGTCGGTGCAGAAGGATGGAAGAACTGCATCGATCCGGCGGCCGATCCGACCGAGCGGTACGAGCATCTCTACGAGACGGAGAACACGTACTGGCTCACGTGGGGCGGCAATTTTCCGGAAAGCCCGGTGCGTATGGAATCGCGGAGCGTCGCACCCGCCGCCGGTGCGCCCGATATCAACGTGAGCACGTACGAGGAGCGGATCCACGCCGAGAGGGACACCCAGTACGATCCGATCTATTCGGAAGATCGATGGTACTGGGTGCGGATGAATGTCGACGGGAGCACCTCCTACTCGAACGGCTTCTCCTGTACCGATCTGCCGCCCGGAGAGGAGCACGGGACGGGGCGGATCGTTACGATCGGGTATGGGCCCTACGTACCCCCCTATATTAATTCCGCGCGGTACTACGTCAACGGTTCGATCCTGGACACACTGACGTGGACGGTGACCTTCGGCTCGTTCCGGCCGAAAACACTCGATATGCCGCTCACCAATCTCGTCGAAGGCAAGAACACGTTCACCGTGCAGAAAGATATCGATGATGCGGCGTACGTGCTGTGGTACGACATCCTCTACCGGCGCAATCTCACCGCGCAGTCCGGGATGCTGGATTTCTCCGCCCCACCGTCCGCCGGCACGGCCCGTTTCACGATGAACGGATTCGTATCGGGTGACAGGGTGCTGCTCGATGTAACGAACTACGAGAATCCGGTCATCCTTACCGGCTGGCGGCCGTCGGGGGGAACCATCGAATTCGAGGACGATCTCGACGGCTCACCACGCCACTACGCGGCGTACGCGGTTTCCTCGTTGCGCGATCCTGACCTGGAGATCGCGGGAACCTCCCTCTCCCGCCTGCCGTCGTTGCGGGATGACACGGAATCCCCGCACATGCTGATCATTTACCATCCGCGATTTCGCAGCGCGGCCCTCGCCCTGGAGGCCCATCGCTCGATGCGGCTGCCGTACGCCGATCAACCGGATGTAAAGTCGGTCGATATCGAGCACGTGTACGACAACTTCTCGTGCGGCCTGAAGGATCCACTCGCCATCAGAAACTATATCAAGTTTCTCTACGATAATTTCAGCGAGGGTGGTGAGCCGAAGTTGCGGTACGTGTTACTCGTGGGAAACGGGACCCACGATCCGAAGGATGTCATGCGCGCCGGAACCGACCTGGTACCGTTCTACATGAATATCGAATATCATTACTACAACGAGGCGATCGAGGATGATGATTTTCTCGTGAAGATGGACGCGGGGGTGGATTATTACGCCGATCTCGCGATCGGGCGATTGACCGTTATCACGGCGCAGGAGGCGAACAACTGGGTCGATAGAATCATCGATTACGAAACGAACGTCGAACCGGGAACCTGGAAAAACAAGGTCATACTCGTTGCGGACGACGAATACTCCAGCACGCCCAATTTGGATTTCTCCTTTCTGTATGACGCCGAATCCATGAGTTCCCGCAACGGCGTCTTTCCGCGTTTCGTGGACTTCAAGAAGATATACCTGCATATATATCCCTTCGTGGGAGGAGCCAAGCCGGGGGCACGAAGGGATCTGATCGAGGAGTGGAGCAAAGGTGCACTCATCGTCAATTACGCCGGTCACGGATCGGATCTTCAGATGGCTGATGAACTGGTCATGGTGAAATCGGACGTATTCTCACTCACAAACGGGGACTTGAGGCCGCTCTACCTGGCCTTCTCGTGTCATGTGGGTGATCTCGAGAATCCGACGAAGCGAAGTCTCGCGCAGCAGCTGGTGGCGTTCGAAGAGGGCGGCGCCATTGCGTCGATCTCGGGAACGACGTACACCTCGGGAATCGCGAACACGGCGTTGAACTACGCCTTCTTCAATCAGCTTTTCACGTCGCGCGACAGTACCGGAACGGAACCGCTCGGCGTGGCGTTCCACCTCTCCAAGATAGTCGATTTCAACCGGAGCAACTGGCGCAACAACGCGCTGTACGTGTTACTCGGCGATCCGGCGTTTACGCTCGCGCTCCCCCGTTATACCGTCACGCACGATGTCACGGCGATCGATACGATGTATACGGGCATCCG
>Ga0307379_10005805_pt1 | contig 17117 bp, 19 predicted proteins | sample UN2MG_FD_202237 | JGI IMG/M metagenome (GOLD analysis project Ga0307379, IMG submission 202237) | Soil microbial communities from Risofladan, Vaasa, Finland - UN-2 | ecosystem: Environmental > Terrestrial > Soil > Coastal area > Acid sulfate soil | place: Finland: Risofladan, Vaasa | collected... | reverse complement strand
GTAGGTACTTTTACCTAAATAAAGTCCTTTTTTGGGAATCCCAGTTGGTGCTGGCGCTCTTTTTGAATAAACCCAGTGAATATGGGGTGTCTCCACCTGCTTGTTGGGAAAATGAAAAGCCGTGGCTAACTCTTCGGAATTCAAAACAATCCGGTTGCCAAAAAAATGCCAAATGGGTTGATAACGGTAGATAAAATCAATCATAAAGGCTTTTTTAAAGCGAATTTTTTTTGTTTTAAAACCATTGAGGTCTGAATCAAGCTGGGCGAAAGTGCCTTTGATGTTGGTTAAATGACTTTTGGCTTGTTCAAGGGTGGCCGAAGAGACTACCATTCTAACTGAGACATTAAAACCTGGTTTCGAACACTTGTTTTCAATCGCCTCCAGTTGTCTGGGATCAACGCTGAATTTAGCTTTTTCTGGATCACTTTCAGCTCGTTTGGTTTTGGCCAGATAAGCTCGGCCAGCGGCTCGCCATTTATTTTCCGCAGGCGTTACAATCAATTGAACCACCGCTCCCTCTTCTGACCCCATCTTGGCCATTGCAGTGGTGATTGAAGCAAAAGGATCAGTCGGCAAATCTTTGTAAACTTTGATGGGTTTAAACGTGGCATCCCGAAACTGAAATTCACCAAAGGCCACTTTACCTTTTTCAGTAAAAATACTGTATTCTGGCACTTCAACGATTTCTGCCCCTGGATAAGCCCCATAAATTTGTTTTTCCAAAAAATCTCTTAACTTTTCTGGCACGGAAACATAAAAGCGAATGTCTTCATGTTTAGCGACAATCTCAAAGGAAAAATGAGGTTGGACACGCAAAAATTTCAGCCAACCTCCCTTTTTGATGGCATAAAGGCTGGCAAACATTTGCTCAGCTGTATCAATTTTAATTTCGTTATTAAAAGGCAAAGAAATTTGAAGTAAAACATATTTCAATGATTGTTCCTCACGTTTATGATGTTTCCGCCATAAAAGAAAGCCGTAGCCAAGAATAACCAAGCCCAAAAAAGCCAGCCCAGCAATTACCGCCAACAAAAGCCAGTATTGAAGAGTAGAAATTAAATTTTGTAAAGGTTCCATTTTAAACTTTCAATTTATAGATAAACTTCCCACCAACAATTTTTAATAACCTCTTAGTCCATTCTGCCAACCAAAGAAGAGAATCAACCACTTTTAAACCTAGCCCCCTTCTTATCTCTTCCTCGGTTAATGGTAGGGTAACAGTTACCTTTTGAGGCGCAGGCGTGTCGACAATCACCTGACCTTGATCATCGGTGACTGGCTGAGGTAATTGAATTTCCTCACCTGTTTCTAATTTTGTCAGCCAGTCTTTAACTTCAGGTTCAATCTCTTTAGGAAGTTTTCTTTCGACAATCGGAACTTTTTCTCGTTCCGAAATTAAAACCTCTTTTCTTCCTGAAGGTGAAGTTGGTTTATCGAGCAGTACCATAATCCCCTACAGTATAATACAAAACCAAAAAAGGAACAATAAAAAGAAGACGCTTATTTTCTTTTTAAAATTTTGTCGTGTGGCCCGAGGCGGCAAAGCCGAATGCCATTTTTGACTCTTTGGAAACTCATTCGCCAAAAACGGTCAACCCTTACCTCCCAAAATTGACACTTGCCATATTTTCCTTTCATTTTTTTAACTCGTAACGAAGGATGTCTTGGATTTTTGATCAAAAATCTTAACTGTTTTTCTACTTTTTTCTTAACCTGGGAGGGTAACTTTTGAAAATCTTTCCTGAAGTGGGCAGAAACAATTAATTTCATAAAAATTACTTACGAAGCCAGCTTGCCAATTCGTCAACTGAATCAAAAGTCCCAAAGTCTCCTTTTTTAAAATCTTCTTCTGCTTCAAGATTAGCCTTTACCCACCATTCTGGACTGCCATAGCGAGGCCGAGCTAACTTTTCCAAAACCACCTTTACACCCTGACGAACCAACTCAGCCATACTTGTTTTGTACTCTGCCGCCAAATATTTCAAAGCTTTCCAATCCTCTTCAAGCAAAGCAACATTGGTGGTAACATAATCTGTTTTAGTAGCCATGTTGACTGAATAGTACAATTATACAATTGTATTATCAAGAGGCAATTAAGGAGGGATCTATTTTTAAGACCTGTCGCTTCCGGGTGCTGTTTTTTTTATTACCCCGGGAATTTGGAAATATTTCTCACCAGCCTCCTTCCACGCTGGGCAATATTCTTTTTATGCCTTCTGAGCAGGAGCGGATGTCTGGTGGCGATCCTGGCTTAATTCGACCCGAGCTCTCTTTCCCTCAATTTCGGCCATAGCCCCTTCTTTTATTTCCTTTATTACTTCTTCAAACCCTTCTTTAGACAGAGGAGGATGCCCCGGCTTCTCCCAAGGCCTGTAGATTTCAACCAGCCTTCCCAAATTTTTCACCTCCTTCCTGAAAAAAACTCTTATAATAAAAATTATAACACAACCGTCAATAATTTCGCAGTTCGACAGCGGGAAAGGATCTTTTGGCAACCTTAAGAAATTCTTCCAATTGCTCTCGTCCAAAAGGCTTCTTTTCCTCAAATTTTGGGTCAAGGCAATTTTTGGGTTGGAAATTTTGCCAAAACCAGCTAATTTTCTTTTGGCCGACCAGCTTTTTCAACTGTTTTGCCATTTCTACTAGTTTTTCTTTGTCGTGAATTCCTGGCACAATCGTCGTTCGCACTTCAAAAGGAATTTTGGACTTCAAAAGCAATTTTAAACTTAATACCCAAATTGCCGGGTCAAAGCCTTCAATGCCAATTGCTTTCCGATGGTACCCATCAAGCGGGGCTTTAAAATCTAAGGCGACATAATCAAGCAAATTTTTTTTCAAGAGACGCGCCAGAGGTTTAGGGAATGAACCATTGGTATCCAGTTTGATTTTATAACCTAGTTTTTTAACCTTAGCCATAAAATCTGCCAAATCTGGTTGAAGAAGTGGTTCGCCCCCAGTCATTACCACCCCATCAAGGACTTTTTTTCTTTTTTTTAAAAAACTCAAAACAGTTCGTTGGGAAATTGTTGGTAGAGTACCCAAAACTAAATCGCGATTGTGACAATAGGGGCAAGTAAAATTACAACCTTTAATAAAAACAATAGCAGCAATGCGGCCAGGAAAGTCAATCAAACTCACTTTCTGCAAACCACCAATTTTCATCTCATTGGACTTTAAATACTTTTCTGTCCTCAAACTCCGACTGTTTACCTGGATTCCATTGCTGGACTGGGCGCAAATAACCAACGATTCTTGAAAAAACTTCAGTGCTTGAACCGCACTCTGGGCAAACTGGTTGTTCGCCTTTCAAATAGCCATGAGACTGGCAAACACTAAATGTAGGTGTAAGGGTGTAATAAGGCAAATGGTAATTTTCAGCAATTCTTTTCACCAAAAGTTTGGCTGTTTCCCCATTTGGCAAGCTTTCCCCTAAAAATCCGTGGACAACGGTATTATGAACAAAAACTAACGAATTTTTTCCAGCCAAATAATTGTGATTTTTCCTAGTCATTAAATCATAAAATTTATTCTCTTTAACATCAATTTTAGAAACCTCTTTAACTCTTACTACTGGAAGACGACGTTTTTTTCTGTTTGATAAATATTTTTTTATTCTAAATGATTTAGAACTTCTAAATTTATCCTTTATTTCAGTAACTTGATAAGAGGGAATTCGCAAGCGCCAACTATCAACTTCATTTTCTCTTTTATTTATCTTTTTAACTTTGCTCACCATGATGCCTGCCTGACTGCAAATTTCTAAAATATCATCTGCCAACCGAGAAGAAACTGTGTAATACTCAAAATCTCCATCTCTTTTGCTAATAGATCCATCACTATCCACCAAGCCAGTTAAAAGAGAAAAAATATTTTCTTTATTTAAATTTTCCTTTATCTTTTGGGGAATAGATATATTGTAAACTTTTTTCCCTGTTTTAAAACCATATTTAAAGAAAAATTCTGAAATTTCTTTCTTAGAAGTAGTCAATTCCCTCAATACTTTACTTCGTTTATCATTTTGAATGACTTTTACTTCTGCTTGAAAATATTTTGATAGAATTGCTTTTGCTTTTTCCAATACCTTTCGAATCTCGCTGTGGAAACGAACTTTGTATCTTTTCAACTTATTCCCTCCCTTATTGTCGATAAACTCTGAAATGCACCCGTCACCAATAAAAAACCCAATCAACCACATTAAATCGTTATTTAATTTTGTCTGTCTGTTTGAATAGAGATTATCAGAATTCTGGAGAATATAATCGCCAGTTCTTAAAGCATCAGCTCTTTTTTCTACTACTTTATACTTAAATAAAATACTATATTGCTTCCTACAATCGGGGTTATATCTTAAATGAGCAGCAAAACTTTTTATATTTTTTACTTTTTTCTTACAAATCGGGCAAACAGTGTCTACCTGAATTTTCTCTAAGACAAAAAATGGGTGCCAATCAGAAGTAACAATATCTAAAGCTCTTTCTCCTCTAACTTTAATTTTGTTTTTGTTTTTGACATCAACCGTGACGGCGTCAATAATCTCGTCCCACTCGCTTATCCTTTTTTCTAAATTATAACTTAAAGCTTTAATTGGCTTAAGTTTTTCAAAATTCTTCACTATATACTCTATGTTTAGCAAACCTTTATTGGTCAAAACTTTGTTACCTGCCTCTACACATCCGCCGGTATATTTAGTTTGCAATTCATCTTGAAGCTCCAAAGCTTCAAAAATATCGTCAGTGTAACCCACCGGCAATTGGGTGGAATTGGTATAATAGGGTTTGGCGCCGTTTTTTTTGATTTCCTTCTCATTAGCTACCTTAATTTTTGGATAAAGCTTTTTATCCAAAGTAGCAAAACGATAGGTTGTTCCTTCAGCCGGGGTGGCTTCCAAATTAAAAAGTTCGTTGTCCTCTTTTTGATAATTAGCAATTTTGGCCCGCATAAAATCCAAAACCTTAACCGCAAATCTTTTGCCTTTATCACTGCCAATATCAAGGTTGAAAAGATTAAGAAGGGCCTCATTCATACCGTGAACGCCAATCGTATTGAAATGATTTTTCCAATAGCCACCAAAACGTTTTTTAATTGCCGCAAGATAAAACCTGGTATAAGGATAAAGTCCTTGTTCGGTCAGCCTTTCCAAAACCTGTCTTTTGGTCAAAAGACTGTTGCGGGCAATTTCCATCAAGCTTAAAAGGCGCTCCAAAAATTCCTTTTCATTTTTAGTCAAAAACCCTATTCGGGCCATGTTAATCGTCACCACCCCAATCGAACCAGTGAGAGGATTGGCGCCAAAAAGTCCACCCCCCCTTTTCCGCAACTCTTTGTTTGATAAACGAAGTCGACAGCACATCGACCTCACCTCTTCGGGTTTCATGTCAGAATTGACAAAATTGGAAAAATAAGGAATGCCATATTTGGCGGTCATATCCCAAACCGGCTCTAAAGTCGGACTGCCCCAATCAAAATCATTCGTAATATTATAAGTGGGAATAGGGAAAGTAAATACCCGACCCTCAGCGTCTCCCCCAGCCATCACTTCAGCAAAAGCCCGGTTAATCATACCCATCTCTTTTTGAAAATCACCGTATTTTTTGTTAATCGGTTCTCCACCAACAATGGCGGCTTGGTCTTTTAATGTCACTGGCGGTGCCAAATCAAGAGTGACATTACTAAAAGGCGTTTGAAAACCGACCCTGGTCGGCACATTCATATTAAAGATAAAACCTTGCATTGCTTGCTTAACTTTTTTGTAATTCAGTTTATCCGCCCAAACAAAAGGAGCAAGCAAAGTATCGAAATTAGAAAAAGCATTCGCTCCCGCACTTTCCCCTTGAAGCGTGTAAAAGAAATTGACCAGCTGACCTAAAGCAGTGTTTAAATGCCTGGCTGGGGCTGAAGCCACCTTACCGGGTACCCCTCTAAATCCTTTAACTAGCAAATCATACAAATCCCAGCCCATACAATAAGGGGCTAAAATATACAAATCATGAATATGAAGATCGCCAGAAAGATAAGCATTTCTAGCCTCTTTAGGATAAACTTTGTTTAACCAGTAAGTTTTGGAAATCTCGGAAGCAACGTGGTTGTTTAACCCCTGAAGCGAATAAGCCATGTTACTGTTCTCTTTAATCCGCCAGTCACTACCGTTAATATAGTTGCCCACTAATTCATCAGAGTCAATTAAAGATTTGACATCCCGAAGTTTAGTGTGAAGATCTCGATAGAGAATATAGGCTTTGGCCGTGGTGTAATGGCCATGTCTCATCAAAACCTTCTCGACAATATCCTGGATTTGTTCAACGGTGGCAACAGCTTGGCCTCCAAATCTGTTCCCCAAAATCTTAACCACTTTATCAGAAAGATATTTAGCCCTTTGCTTGTCTTTGCCACCAACAGATTCGGCTGCTTTCCAAATGGCGTTGGTGATTTTCCTTTGATTAAAAGGAACAATCCGACCGTCTCGTTTTTTAACTTTTTTAATACTCATAGAAAACCTTGCCTGCCCGGCAGGAGCTTGCTAATTATTCAAAGATAAAATATGATAGCAACGGGCACCCCAAAGTTGTCAACCACCAATTAATTAGTCAGACTGTATCATCAAGATTATTTACACCGATAAACCTTGTTTTTCTATTCTTTTAAAACCTCTGTCACTTGCTCGTAGGCCCGCCGAGAGTAAGAAAGAGCGTCGTCAACAGCAGTCTGGGCTGATTCATCAACCTTTTCTTTAATCTCTAAAAGCAACTCTTCGTGTTTCAAAGATGCTTTGGTCATCTTTTCCAAAAAAGCAATGGTATCTTTTCCTTTTTCTCGAGCCATTTTTTCTTGGCTAACAGCCTTTTCCAAATACTTCTCAGCTTTGGTCAGGGTGGTAACGCCCAATTCTTTCTTCCCCCCTTCAATTAAATTTTTGGCTGCCCCAATTCTTTTATCAGCAAACAACAAAAAAAGCTCGGCTTTTTTAAGTGGGTCAGTGGTAAAAAAGACCAAAATTCTGTCTCTAATCATCTTAATTGGGTAAAGAAAGTGGTCAGGCAAAATTCCTGGATATGGTAAGTAATAATCTGCCGGAGTTTGGCCGCTTTCAGTTGCCGCCGGAAGAATTTGGTAACTCTCGCTGGTAATTTGTTCTTCAGGCTGATGAGTCTGGGCTGAAGTCCGCAAAACCGAAGTCGCCAAAATCCCAAAAGCAAAAATCAAAACCGCAGTAATCAAAACCGCTTTTTTAAACATTTTTTTTCACCTCCCTCCTTTCAGCTTTATTTATCTAAATAGAATCACTGGCCAGGACCAAAAAACATGCAATAAAATACTGGCAACAATGTTATTCGTCCGGCTAAAAACAAAACCAGAAGCCAAACTAAAAATAAAAACAAAAACTAAATAGACCAACATCAACCAGGGTGTGTAACCCAAAACAAAAATAGCCACTGGTAAATAAACTAAAACAAAAAGCAAAGAAGACAAAAAATTAGCTCGCCACGCCTTTTTCCAAAAATGCCTTAGCCGGTTAAAAATATAACCTCGAAAAACAATTTCCTCAGAAATAGCGGTGGCAAAAGAAAGGACAATCGCGGCTAAAAAACTCAACAAGCTGAATTCTGAAGTCGTCAACTGAAAACCTTTAAAGGCCAAAACGTTGGTTAAAAGCCCTTCTAAAATGAAAACAATCCCCAAACCAATCCCCCAATAAAAAGCTGGGAGCAAATTTTTTTTAGTGATCCCTACTGAGGTTAACGGTTGCTTCTCAATCTTTTTTATTAACCAAAAAGTAGGTACAAGCCAAACAATCGGTTTTAAAATTAGCTCACTTACCCAAACTGGCGGTTCAGGCAGATAACGATAAAAAGTCCAAAAAATGAAAATAAAGGAAAATAAAGCTAAAACGTGTTTAGGAAAAAGTTTTTCTCGATGTAAGATTTTATCAAAAATCATCTCGTTTTATAGAATAACTTCTTAAATAGTATAATATCATCAATAATTATACCAGAATGGCAAAACCAAAAAAGAAAAAAAGGAAAGAAAAGCTGAAAAAGTTTCTTAAACATCACCGGATGCTTGTTGCTTTTTTGGTGATTTTTTTGATTGCTTTTATCTACATTTTCAAAGACTTGCCTTCACCAACCCGACTTTCTTCTTATCCTTACCCCGCTTCGACTTTAATTTTTGACCGTAACGGTGAAATTCTTTACGAAATTTATGCTGAAAAAAACCGCGTTCCCGTCAAATTGGCTGATTTACCTGAACATGTTAAATGGGCGACAATCGCCTCAGAAGATAAAGACTTTTATCGTCACCACGGTTTTGATTTTCGAGGTATGCTAAGAGCCATCTACAATACTATTTTTCGCCGCTCTTTACAAGGCGGCTCAACCCTAACACAACAACTGGTCAAAAACGCTCTTTTGACCCCCCAACGAACTTTAAAACGGAAAATAAGGGAGGCAATTTTGACTTTTGGCACAGAAATCATCTATTCCAAAGACGAAATCCTCCAAATGTATCTTAATCAAGCTCCTTATGGCGGCACTGCTTGGGGAATTGAGGCAGCCAGCCAAACTTATTTTGGCAAACACGCCCGCGATTTAAACCTCGCCGAAACAGCCTTGTTGGCTGGCTTACCTGCCTCACCTACCCGATTTTCTCCTTTTGGCGCCCACCCTGAGTTGACCAAGCTTAGACAAGAAAGAGTTTTAAAACGAATGGCTGAGGAAGGTTATATTAAACAGCAAGATTCGGAGCAAGCTTTAAAAGAAGAACTAAATTTTGCTCCCGCAGCCATCGGCATTAAAGCGCCCCATTTTGTTTTGTATGTTAAAGACTTGTTGGTTGAAAAATATGGTCAAGCAGTGGTTGAACAAGGTGGTTTGAAAGTAACCACCACTTTAGATTTAGACCTGCAAAATTTTAGCCAACAAACCATTGCCTCAGAAGTAGCCAAACTCAAAAGACTAAAAGTAAGCAACAGCGCTGCTTTGGTCACCAATCCCAAAACCGGCGAGATTCTGGCCATGGTTGGCTCAAAGGATTACTTTGATCAAGAAATTGATGGTAATGTTAATGTAACTCTTCGGCCTCGCCAACCAGGCTCAGCTATTAAACCAATCAACTATGCTTTGGCTTTAGAAAAAAAACTTATCACTCCGGCCACGGTTTTAAACGACATTCCCACCTGTTTTCGAGTCACTGGCCAACCATTTTATTGCCCAGTCAATTATGATGGCCAGTTTCACGGCCCGGTTCAGGCTCGCTTTGCTTTGGGCAGTTCTTACAACCTTCCGGCCGTTAAAGTTTTGGCTTTAAACGGGCTTGGGGATTTTATTAAAAAAGCCACAGAAATGGGCATCACCACTTTCAAAGACCCCTCTCAATATGGCCTTTCGCTTACTTTGGGCGGCGGAGAGGTGATGATGTATGATATGGCTCAAGCTTTTTCCGGTTTTGCCAATCTTGGCATTCGCCAAGACTTATGGGCCATTAAAAAAGTTGAAGCTCGAGACGACAAAGTCCTTTACGAGCATCCGGAAAAAGAAGGGCCAAGAGTTTTACCCATGGAAGTTGCTTATCTAATCAACCATATTTTGCTAGACAACAACGCCCGGTCAGCCGCTTTCGGTGCAAGCTCTTGGTTGGTGGTTAAAAACCATCCTGAAGTTTCAGTTAAAACCGGAACCACCAATGATTTGCGTGACAACTGGACAATCGGCTGGACACCTTCAATTTTAGTCGTTACTTGGGTCGGCAATAACGACAATTCACCAATGAGCTGGGTTGCTTCAGGTGTCACTGGTGCTTCGCCTATCTGGAATAAAATTATGCGTCATACCCTCGAGGGCAAAGAAGAACAATGGCCCCTAAAACCTGAAGGTATCGTTGGCAGTCATGTTTGCGCTCTTTCTGGCAAAAAACCCCAAACTGAATCACCTTGCCAAACCAGATTTGAATATTTCTTAAAAGATAATGTGCCTGGTGAAATTGAAAATCTTAAACAATTTGTGGAAATTGACAAAACTACCGGCCAGCTAGCCACTAATAAAACCCCGCCAGAAAACAAAGAACTTCAAGAGCGTCAAATTATCATTGATCCCTTAGGAATAAGATACTGTCTTGACTGCATTTTTCCCACCGAAGCCACGATTATCACTCCTTAGGCATGCCAATCCAAGAAGGAGCGACGTACTCGGCAGCTGCTTTTTTAGCTTTTTCTGCGTCGGCTTTAAAAATTTCATTCTCAGGTTCTACTTGCAACAAAGCCAAACTGTTGTTTTTCCAAACAATTGAAACGGCAAAGCGCTGTGATCGAGCCAAAGAAAGCTGGCGCAATTCAGAAGCCGAATCTTTATCAACAGTGGCCTCCAATTTCTCTACTTTTTGATTAAAAGCAGCGGTGGCTGGCCGGGCTCGCATAACCAAATCTTGGGCTCGGTTTTTATCAACCGTTGCTTTTAAGGTAGGTTGAACAACCCCTCCTTGAGCCACCTGGGAAACAACCAAAGTGTATCCCTGTCTAAGAGTCTCGGCAGTGATACCAGTGGCTGTCCCTAGATAAAGTGTCGGCGCGTTAAGATAAAGAACTCTACCCCGCAATTGCCCTAAAATCTCCTCTGGTAACTTTGGCAACCCTTCAAGAAAAACCTCCACTTTCGCCAAATCAAGAACTTCTGGATTTAAATCATCTTCAAGCCCCTCCAAGCGGGCTTTTTGATTATTCTGCTCAACAGCCAATCTTACCCGCTCACCCATATCAGCGTTTGGCTTAATTTGGGCATAACCAATCCGAATAATAATTTCTTCCAAACTATCTTGTTTGCTTTTTTTAGTCAACATTAAACCTCCTATGATTAAACCAGTAACAACTAGCATTATAACAACAATTGGCAAAATTTTTTTGAGCTTTTTCATTTCTGATTTATATTTTAGCAGAAAAGACACAACAGTTGTATAATGCTTAAGTCTTGAAAAAACCTCAATATTTCAAAACCATTAAGGGTAAAATCCCTTTGCCCGTCTTTTTCCCGGACGCCACCCAGGCAGTGGTCAAAACCCTTGACTCCAAAGACATCCAAAATACCAAAACCCCAGGAATTTTAGTCAACACCTATCATCTTTATCGTAATCTTGGTCGCCAAGTCATCAAAAAACACGGTGGCATTCGCGGTTTTATGTCTTGGCCAGGTGCCGTCATTTCTGACTCTGGTGGATTCCAGGTAATGTCTTTGGCTAAAACCAGTAAGAGGGGCGTAGTGGCTGATGAAGGTGTTACTTTTCACCCTCAAGGTGGCAAAAAAATTGTTTTTACTCCTGAAAAATCGATTCAATTTCAAATGATTTTAAAACCTGATATGGTGGTTGTTTTGGATGACTTCACCGAACCAAAAGCCAGCTATGAAAAAGCCAAAGAAACTGTCAGACGAACCATCCTTTGGGCCAAACGCTGCAAAAAAGAATTTTTAAAATACTCTCCTCTGCCTTATATTCTAGCCGTAGTTCAAGGCGGAGAATATCTTGATTTAAGAAAGGAGTGTGCCCAAAAATTGGCTGAGATTGGCTTTGACGGCTTTGGTTTCGGCGGCTGGCCAATTACCAAAGAAGGGAAATTTAATTATGAGGTGGCCCAATGTATTGCTGATGCCGCCCCTAAGGGCTATTTTCTTTTTGGCCTTGGTATCGGTAAGCCAGAAGAAATCGTCGGTTGCGTTGATTTGGGTTACCATATTTTTGATTGTGTTTTACCCACTAGAGATGCCCGACACAGGCGACTCTATGTTTACAATGCTGATTCCATTGAAAAAATTAACCCTAGACAACCTAAGTTTTACTCATATTTTACACCTGACAAGGAAAAACATTATCAAGACAACCGACCAATTAGTCGGGCTTGTGATTGTCTACTTTGCCGCCGTTACACCAGGGCTTATCTTGCCCATCTTTTTCGGACAGAAGAAATAACCGCTATGCGGCTAGCCACCATTCACAACCTTCGTTTTTACTCAATCCTAATGGAAAATTTGCGGCTTGCTTAAAACCTTTTCTGTGGGCCGGAAAATTCTCTGGGTTCTCGGGGTCGGGCTTCATTAACCACAATATCTCGACCTTGAAAGTCTTTGCCATTAAAGGTTTCAATCGCCTTTTTGGCTTCTTCTGCACTACTCATCTCTACAAAACCAAAACCCTTTGACCGACCAGAATACCGATCAGTGATTACAGTCGCTTCAACAACTTTACCTGCCTGAGCAAACAACTCACCCAATTGATCACCAGTCACTTCATAAGAAAGGTTACCAACATAAAGCTTAACACTCATTTTTTTCACCTCCTTTCAAAAAATATGGAAGCTCCTTTGAAGGCCTGGAGACCAAAAGAAAGCTGCCTAAAAATATCAACATTGAATTCTAACATAAAAGTCAATAAAAATCTACACCAACACGCTACGTTAATTTGTATCATTCTGAGTCTTCTTGCTTTTTTAGGAGTCGTGCCGTCTTACCTTCTTGGTCCTCTGCTCATACCTCCACCAGCCTCTCCTCCCCTCTTTTGCAAATAGCAATCCCTGCAATAAACTGGCCTATCCCCGCTTGGCTTAAAGGGAACTTGGGTTTGCTTTCCACAATCAGCGCAAGTTACATTATAAAGCTGGCGACCCTGTTGGTCGGTTCCTGCCGACACGGCTGCATCGCCTGCTGGAGTAGCCGTATCGCTTGGTTCTTCAGCCTTTGGTTCTTCAACTGGTTCTTCAACTACTGTCTTATCTTTATCTGCCATTAATAATCACCTCCTTTGAAAGGAATATATAAAACAAAACTGTATTTCGCAGTAACGCCTGGACAATGTTTTTAGTATTATGGAAAACTAAATGACGCAAGAAAGAAAAAATATTAAATAACTAATCTAGAGTATACTCCTTTAAAAGAAAAATTCAAGTGGGGGTTTTTTAACCACCAAAACAGCCCAGTAAATAGGCTTTCTGAAAATTGTTTACACTGAGTGAAACCGAAGTGTGGACGAAGTTAGAACTTATTTTATTTCCTCCTAGGCTCTAATTATCACATTCTCTCTCTGGCATTGGAGCAGAGGGATACCCGTGTTTCACCCATTGTCCCTCAACACAAATCCAATCATCCTCGGGCCCACCAATAACAAATCGGACAAAAAACCAGACAGCAATTACAAGAAGTGACCAAAAGATAAGTTTTCTCACACTCAAATTATATCAAACGCGTGTTGGCTCCCCGCAGTGAACGAAGTTCGGACTAGTTTAGTTTCCATTGATGCCTAACCTCTTTTTAACTGAAATGCAAATTGCTTTTACAGGGCAATCGTTGCAGAGAGGATTTTTCGGTTTGCAGAAATCTCTACCGAGTCTAATCAAAAATTCATGTCCCTTCAATTCTTTTCCAGAAGGCAGTCTTTTTCTAAGAAGTTTCCGAATTTCGTCATATCTAGCACCTTTTTTTACAATTCCAATTCTCACCACTACCCTTTTGATATTTGTGTCTATAGGTAAGGCTTCCCCGCTCTTCATGCAGTAGCCAATAAAAACATCGGCTGTTTTTGGACCTATGCCAGAAAATGATAACAATTCCTCTCTTGCTTTCTTTTTCCCAAGCCTTGTAATCTTAGTTAAATCTCCAGCATATCTATCTAAAATCGCCTGTGATAAATCTTTTATTCTCTTTGCTTTTAAGTTGTACAATCCTCCTGGCCTAATGGCATTTCTAATTTGTCCAAAAGGAGCTTTAGCAAGAACCAGCGGCGTTATCTTTTTGAACTGCTTGATAAGACCAACACAGGCTTTTACTGAATTTCTGTCACTGGTATTCTGAGAAAGTACTCCGATTACCAAATTTTTGAAAGGATTATAAAAGTCATCAAAAGTTATATTGGCCCCGCTTTTTTTCAACTCATCCTCAACCTCCACCCAAACATTGTTTGAGCCATAGTAAACATTCAATAAATTAAAGAGTCTTGACATTATCTAATTCTATCAAACCAAAAAAGCCCAGGAAACTGAGTTTCTAAAGCTAGCTCCACCGATGGGACGAATACCGAAGAACAGACTGGATTACTTATCTGGAATATCCTGAGTTTACAATGAAGCAAGCCCAACAATTACTCTCTATAGCTGCTTAACTTACCCACTTCTTAACTTGCTATTTTTTTGATAAACTATGGATAAGTTTATAATTGGCAAAATTTTTTGTTCATTTTTAAATTGTAAATCTATCGTTTATAATGCATATCAGAAATCAGAAATGGAAGTAGAAAATCTACAACCACAATCTCCAGAAAATTTAAGATTAAGAACTCTAGATAGAAGTTTTTTTGACAGAAAAACAAAAGAGGTTGCCAAAAATTTGCTGGGGAAAATTCTGGTTCGGAGGATAGAAGATAAAATTATTGCAGGTAAAATTGTTGAAGTAGAAGCATACATTGGAGAACATGATCCTGCTGCCCATGCTTCTGCTGGTTGCACAGAAAGAACAAAAGTTCTCTATGGTGAACCAGGCCATGCTTATGTTTTTAAAATCCGTGGATACCATTGTCTAAATACTGTTGCAGAAAAAGTAGGCAATCCTGGTTGCGTATTAATAAGAGCAATAGAGCCACTCATGGGAATAGAAGAGATGGGAAAATTTAGAGGGCCCCACATCAAGAGAGATATTGATTTAACAAACGGTCCAGGCAAACTATGCCAGGCATTTGATATAGACCTAAATCTTTATGGGGCGGATTTAACTTCTGACGATTCTCCCTTGCTTATCTGCGAGGGATCAAATGAAGAGCTTGAAATAGAAACAACAAAAAGAATAGGAATAACAAAAGCTGCTGATTGGGAGTTGCGCTATACTATAAAGGATAATAGATTTATTTCAAAATGAAAAAAATTGTTTTTGTTACAACAAATGAAGGGAAAATCAGAGAAACCATTGAAATACTGGGTATAAGGGTACAACCTAAGAAGCTAAATATTGATGAGATACAGACACTCGATCCAACCGAGTGCGTCAAAAAAAAGGCTCAGGCTGCATACTCTTTGGTAAAAATGCCAATTTTAGTTGAGGATACAAGTTTGTCCTTTGAGGCTTGGGGAAAATTGCCTGGTGTATTCATAGATTACTTTATAAAAACCCTAGGTAATCAAGGTATTCTCCGACTGTTAAAAAATGAAGACAACAGAAGAGCGATTGCACAAACCAGTTTGTGTTATTTTGATGGAAAGAAAAGTACTGTCGTAAGCGGAAAAGTAGAAGGTAAAATTGCAAAGCAAGCAAAAGGAAACGATGGTTTTGGATGGGACCCCATTTTCATTCCAAAAGGAAAAAACAAGACCTTTGCCGAAATGACAAGCAAGGAGAAAAATAGTTTATCAATACGCAGAACTGCTTTAGAAAAATTAAAAATAAAACTTTCTATTGCTCCCTAAGACTGCTCTTCAATCTTTTTGAGAGTTAACGCCTCTTGGAAAGATAGCGATTTCCTCATGTGAGAAAATTTATCTTTATCCCAAGTAATATAGACACATTCTTCCTCATCCAAAATTTCATCCACAACTCCTTGGTTTCCTGGCTCAATTATAAGAGGGTAGTCGTCAAACTGCTCCACTGTCCAAGAGTGCAATTTTGTGGCCTCCACCCTGTCCTTTGGTTGTAAAGATGGTTCGCGTTCAATAGTCATAATGCTTTTTCACCTCCTTTAAAACTATCTGTTTTGCCTCTTCATAAACTTCTGGTATTTTTTTCTCTCTTCCATCAATCACTCTGATTCTATCTGGGAACAGCTGTACAAGTCTCTGATACTGCAATGCAACTCGCACTTGCGTATTCATCACCTCATATTTAGAAAGCACTTTCACATCTTTGGCTCTCTGCATTGCAAGTGCTGGATCGTTGTCTATCAATAGAGTTAAATTAGGAAATGACAACAAGCCTTTATCTACAAGGTTCTGGTTCAGCCCCACTAAAAACCTCAAAGCAGGTTCCTCACTCCCAAAATATTTTGCAAGTCTTGCACTTTGATAAGCAAACCAGCTATCAAGAAAGCGATCGGCTATAACTACCGCTCCTTTCTGTAATTTTGGAAGTATAAATTTTTCATAATTATCCAGGCGAGCAGTCAAAAGGAGAAAGGCTTCAGAAATGTGGGTCAAATCCTCGCCTCTCTCAAAATGTTCCTGAAATCTATCCCAAGGTGACAATCCATACGGTGGGTCGCGAGTCAAAGTCACATCAAAACCTCGTTCTAGCAAATCTCTTCTGAGCCAACGAGCAATAGGGGTTTTACCTGTAAAATCTATGCCTTCAAGGCTAGTAAACATGCCGAATTTTATTTCAGGATTTTCTATCATAGTCCATAGATTTATAAATTTCCGTCAGTATACATTCCAACATCCTATAAGTCAAGTTTCTAGGTTTTAATGACGATAAACTAAACTAAAAATGGCAAAGAGGCCTTTGGAAAGATACCAGAATTAGTTTAGTTTTATTCAACTAATTCTATAATTTCCTCGCAATAATCTGAGTAGGGTCTTACTTTTTTATAATTTCTAGAAAAGCGAAGCCTTGGGTTTAAAGCATTAAGAAGGACCTGCACTGGAGTTTCTAGGGCGTATTTACAAACAATCCTCGTATCCATTCCCAATGCCTTGATTGCTTCAAAATAAGGACAAAAATCGTATGCGTGCCAAGTAATTTTTGTTTCTGTTTCTTCAATAATTGGCACTTCCTCAGGAGAAATGTCCATATATTCAAAGAGGACTAACTGAAATCCTTTTTTGACTTCTGTTCCCTCCAAATGAGCAAAACAATCTTTGTTTTGCTCAAGCCAGGCAAATCTCCTCTCAATAATTCTGTCTGCCCACTCGGCAAGAGCTTGTTCTAAACTCACTCCTTCACTTCGGAGAAGAACATTTCTAAGGTCTTCAGTATACCTGGATACTTTCGCTGTTTCCGAAGGCCTAATTCTAATTTCTATCTCTTTATTCATAGGCCTATATTATACTAAACCAGAAAAGCCCATTCAACTGGGCTTTAAAAATTTGCTCCCCCTAGTTGACTTATTCCGACACCGGAAAGTTGAAATAAAAATAAGCTTAACACAAATTAAAACAATCTACG
>Ga0307379_10005804_pt1 | contig 17117 bp, 12 predicted proteins | sample UN2MG_FD_202237 | JGI IMG/M metagenome (GOLD analysis project Ga0307379, IMG submission 202237) | Soil microbial communities from Risofladan, Vaasa, Finland - UN-2 | ecosystem: Environmental > Terrestrial > Soil > Coastal area > Acid sulfate soil | place: Finland: Risofladan, Vaasa | collected... | reverse complement strand
CCTCCTGAATGTGCAATTTGTGGCAAAGAATTTGAGCCTGGAGAAAAAGGTGGAGTTATTTATTTTAAAAAGCGATTTTCAGATCAAGTATGGGAAAGAAAAATGAAAAGAATAAATGGTGTGGGACATCCTCCTTATGCTGAATGGTTTTGTGAAAACCACTACGAACGAGCGGATGAATTGAGAAATCTTTCTATTGATAAAGCAATGGCTATATTGAGAGAAAAAGAGTAAATAAAAAAAATGTTGATAATAGAAATTGGCAAGCTTTTTTTTTAAAAAAATAGCTTTTACTCATTAGTTGTTATTCTTAATACTAAGGTATCATCTTTTTTAATAGCAAATCCCAATCCTTCTTCTTCTAATTTCTCCAAACTAGTTTCAATTGAAGTTATTTCCGATTTTAGATAAGTGTAAACTACTTCTACTTTCAAGGATTTATTTTTCGGGAGTCGTGTTTTTGCTGGTATCAAAATCTTAAAAGTACCTTCTTTTTTCTTTCCTCGATTTAATAAAAATATTAGAAGGGATTTCTTCTTTTGGTTAAATCGACCAATAATTTCTATCTCAACATCAGCTTCGAATGTTTTTTGAACATTATGTTTTGATAAAATACATTCAAGGAATTTTTTATTTTGTGTTTTTACTTTATTGTTATCTTTATAATAAGCATCGATAACATATCTCGCTCCTAATGGACTTCCATAAACGGTATTTGTCCCCTTACCAAGAGTATAGCGATAACCAATTGTTTTATTTCGGAGTTTTAGTATTGGTTCAACATCTGTTCTGCCTTCTTGCCAAGCAAATTCTCTAGCTAAATAATCAACATGCAAACTATCACCATTTTCTGTCTGAGCAGTAGAACCCCACGGTCTCCATGAACGTAATATATTCTGTCTCTCTGTTTGCTGGAGATGGTAAAGAGAATATTGGTTGTAATTACGAATAAATTCCTTTTCGATTGGAAAAGTAAAATAGGAACGCATAATCTTCAAAATATTTGCATTTCTTCCAAAGATTTTTTGTTTTGATACAACTGCTGGATATAATTTTTGAGTGTTAAGTGGAAAACCATGTTCATTCAATACAGGGAAGTTGGGACCAGTAACAAGATTTCCTCCACCTTTAACATAATCAAGTAATTTCATATAATCAGCTTTAACAATTGCTCCACGATTATGGAAGAAAATTGTTTTCAACTTTTTCATTTCCTTTAAAGAAATTCTTTCCAAAGCAATTGGTTTCGGATTATAGCCATTAGCTAGCAACATGCCAAATATACCATATTCAGCTTGCATAGTAATAATCTTAATAGGTTTAATAATTTGACCTGAGGAATCAAAATCTCCTGGGATAATACGATGGTTCATTGCATAAGAAGCAAAAGCTATTTCATCATAGATCTCTTCAGATTGTGTGAGTTCTTCTCCTAATTTTTCAACAAACTCATATACGCTTTTTACTGCAGAAAATTTAGCTAATTTCCTTCCTCTATGATTTATCATAGAACGATAATGATATTTTTCTCCTTCGATATCCTCACCATCACGAACGATATACATACAAGTACCTTGTGCTCCATGGGCTATCGAACCCATCATGGTTTGAATTGTAGCAATACTTTTTACTCGCACTCTTGGATCAAACCAACCACAACCAATTTCTGAAGCAAATAATGCTTGTGTTTGAGGTTGCAAATACCCTTTAAAAATTGAAGGTACTATCGAATTGCCAAAAGGAACATCTAGAGTGGATCTTGTTTGTGAAATTTTTGGAGTAATATTATAACCATAAATTTCAGTTATTCGAGATTTTTTTTCAGGATTTGAAGGACTAAAATAATTACCTTGTTCATTAATAGCAAATAATAGTGGAATATCTAATTCCATAACAATTTCTTGCAGCTTCTCGAGATATTCTACAATCCAATCCTCAAAGAAAGACTGCCAAATCATAGATTTAGCGATATTCAATCCATCAATTGGAGGAGTAACTTCTTCAAATGAAAGATAACTCTCTACACAATAAACGCTAAGTGTTTGTGGATCACCAAAATTTTCTTCTAACCACTTATGAAATCTTTCAATAGTATCCGGATTGAAATCAATTCTACCAACACTAAAATTATACATTAGACCAGTTTCATTATCTAACTGGAAAATAATAATTGGATTTTCAAAGTATTCTCTCAATTCTTCTGCTATTTTCCCATACCATTTACGAATTAATTCAATATATGTTGGATGATTCAAGCTAATATTATAATAACCAAATCCCATATCCATTGTTCCATCTGCTAGTCGAACAACTACCTCAGGATAATTTTCTCCTACCCAGAGAGGGATGCCAAATCCTTTGTACTCCGAATAAATAAATGGTCCGGGTCGGAATATAACAGGAAGATTCAATTTTCGACAAATATCTAGGAATAATCTTATATTTCTTCTAGGATGAGTCGTACCATCGAAATCAAAATTCTCCTCATAAATTTCATGAAAAATCCAGGGAACATAAGTAGAGATACAATTTAACTTTCCTTGCTCTTTTAGTAACTTAAGATCCTTTTCCCAATGTTTAGGATCAACTCGGAAATAATGATAGTCTCCTGCTCTAAGGAATACTTCTTCGCCATCTATTTGAAAGCGTCCGTCAAAGGAAGTTAATTGTAGCACTTAATTAGTACCTCCGAATGAAGACCTAGGAAAATTAATTGTAAATTAAGGTTTTCCATAAATCAGTTGATAGTACAAATAAATTGGTTTTGATTAAAAATAAAAGTATTATCATCGAAATTTACCAAGCAAAAATAACAATAAACTATTAGTATTACTGGTCATTTTGTTTGTAAGAGATTTAAATGAAGAAATGATGAATTCGAGAAACGAAGAAAATAACATTAAACAGAAAGATATTTTGAAATGATGTGCTGGTTATAAGAGGGAATTCCACAAAACCTAAAATAGAAGAATTAAATATTGAATGAACTAGCAAAATATTGTAGAGGAATTTTATCATGAAATTTACCAATCAATTAAAATTATCATTACTCTTACTTCCTATTATTGGATTAATAATTAATGTTCCACAATATATGACTGCAAATTATTCAATAATTGATACGAATAATATTCCCAATAATTTAACAGTAATTTTAATGATTGGTGATGGAATGGGATTTGGTCAAGTGGAATTAGGTAGATGGGTAGATGTGGGAGAAGATGGGAAATTAACAATGGAAAGTCTACAATTAGAACTTTCAGTAATCACGAATAATAGTAGAGGAGAAATTACTGATTCTGCAGCAGGAGCAACAGCATTAGCTACTGGTTATAAAACAGAGAATGGAAAGATTGCTATAATACCAAATGGAACAATAGTAAAAACAATACTCGAAATTGCACAAGTAATGAATAAATCTACAGGGATAGTTACAACCACCTATATTCAACATGCAACACCAGCATGTTTCATGACTCATATTTCAAATAGAAATTTGTATGATGAAATCAAAAGGCAAATAATAGAAGAAGCAGAAGTTAATGTAATAATGGGAGGAGGAGGAAAATATCTTACAGAAGCAGATTTTGAAATTATGGAAACGAATGGTTATTTAATTGTAAGTAATAAAAGTTCACTCAATGAAATTACTTCTGGAGATATTTTTGGAATATTTTCAGAAGATCATATGCCTTATGATGGTGAAAGGGACATCAACGTAACACCCTCCCTAGCAGACATGACTCAAAAAGCAATTGATGTGCTCTCTCAAAACGAAGATGGTTTTTTCTTGATGGTTGAAGGAGGAAGAATAGATCATGCTTGTCATGCAAATGACAAAGTGAATAGTGCCTTGGATACAATTGCTTTTGATAAAGCTATTAGAGTTGCATTAAAATATGCAAAATCAAACGAAAACGTTCTACTACTAGTTTCAGCTGATCATGAAACTGGTGGATTACGAGTCATTGACGGGCATTTTGTTCCTGATATTCTACCAGTATTTGGAATGACTGAAACAGAAAATAGAACCATAAGAGACTTGAGAGCAAAACAAATGGATGTTACCTGGGGATCAACTGGTCATACAAGAAATAATGTTCCAATGTTCGGATATGGTTCTGCTCTGGAAAATATCACAGGAAATCAAATTATAGACAATACCCAAATTTTCCATTTAATGAATGATTATTTTATTGGAAAGGAATTATCCATAGATGATTATACTCCTTATACAATTGAAGGTTCTGTGAGGATGATAATAGTAATTATTCCAATTGCATTTTTAGGTAAAATAATAATAGATAAAAAATCAAAAAGAAAATAAAAACAATAATTTAATCACGTTTTTTTCCCCGATAAGAATCTTGAGTAGTTGCAGGACCAGTATACGTTTCCTCAAGTGAGGAATAAAGAATTATTTTTTCAGGAGAAATTACTAATTGCCCTTCTAAATGGTGAGTTTTATCATATTGAGAAAAACCATCTTCATCAAAAGTATACTTAAAATTAGTCTTTATTGAATCATCTTCTTGTTGTTCAACTTCTCCAATAAATAAATCCTCAAATTCACTATAGGATTCTGGAGGATTTCCTCACCCAGTTTCTTTGTGAATAAAATCAAGAATAAATAAAAATAACTCTTCCTTGTCCATAATATCACCAATAGTATTGAAAAACGATTCACTCAAGCGGAGTATATGATAGCTTAGCTGCAACACCTTTGTGTGTAGCTTTCAATTGCTTTTGAATTAATCTACCAAAAGGACCAATAAGAACGCTGCCAACAAGAATGTGAGAACGATCATTTTTAGATAATCCGTCCTCATTAAACATATATTCAAAAGAAACCGTACAACTACCATCATGTTGTTCTATGATTTCCATAATAGTTAGTTCCTCGATTTCGAAATCAGGACGAAGAGGATTTGCCCAACCAGTTTCATCATGAATATACTTCAAGATGATTTTTTTGATTTCTTCATATTGAATAGTACATTCCACCTAAAGATAATTACACATACATAATTATAAAAAAAGCGGTCTTACTTAAATGCTCTTGAACTTAAAATTTTTAATAGAAAGAACATCGTTAACAGATGATTACAATGGAAACAAGACCTGAAGAAGAAAAAAAAGCAAAAAAAGATTTCCTTCCTTGGATTTTCATGGTAGTATTTATCATCGAATTTGCAGTGTTTGGTTGGTTTTATCTAGGATATTTAAATGGGACATATGATTTTTCTCTTTGGATTTTAATAGTTATAACACTAGTAGGTACATTACTAACTGCTGCAATAATTGCTTATTTATATTATAGGAAAAGAATGCGTCTTGCTGAAAAATATGGTTGGTTTGAAGAAGACGAAATGGAATTAGAAGAAAAGGAGGAATAGTCCTAATACTATTTTTTAGGATAATAACGAAAAATGCATTTCTCTTACTCAAGAGTTTCCGAAAGTGACATAATAAAGATAGAACTCATACAATGTTTTTTGTCATGATTATTTGGCATTACTTAAATTCTTGGTCTATAGATTATCAAATGATTTCAAATACTCGTCATAAAGAATGGAATGATAAAAAAAATTACGATATGGAAAAGTTAGGTTTATTAACCTCTCCTCACCAAAGCTACTCGAGATTGGTAAAGAGTTTAGAAATGTCGGGAATGAATAAAACGAAAACAAGTAAGAGAGAAATGATAATAGGAATCTCTTCTCTTGTAATTTTATTTGATCTTGGATTTTGGGTATTATATCTTATAATATTCACTGACTATGGGGATAAATATCCAGATATCTTAGCAGCATTAGCCTTTATTCTGTTGAATTTTATGATTTTACCTTTTGTCCTCTTATTTGCTGAAATAAAAGAAAAAAGAAAAAAGAAGAAGAGAAATAAAACAAAAGGAAATCTCATGGAACAAATACCTACTAAAAAGGAAAAGAAAAAATTAACCGAATATAAATTGATAATAAATGAAAAAGATAAATTGAAAAATGAAAAGTGCCTCATTTGCAAATTATCGATTAAACAATTTGAAATAATTGCCAAGTGTCCAAAATGTCTTACTTATTTCCATAAAGAACACTTAGATGAATGGCTAGTGAAGAAAAAACAATGTCCAGTATGCGGAACAGAAATAAGAGAAATTTGAATGAGAAAAAGTTAGTTTTATAAGCGAAAAGGAATCATTCAAACGGGGAATATATTTGAGTAGCGATAGAGTGAAGAAAAGTTGGGCTGAAAAAGAAAATGATGTAATTCTAAGATTTATTTTTATTTTTATAGGATTAATACTGATATCAGCAGTTGTTTTTTTGATGGATTATTCTTCAGGAAAACCAATAGATATTTCCAACATAATAATTCTCAGCAGTTTTACAGGATTTTTAATTATTTTATTCACAATAGTAATGATTTACATTCGGAAGAAAAAATTAAAAGAAAGAGAAAGAAGAGAAATTTATTTACGAATTCCTGAAAATGAACGATACCGTAATGTGTTGGAAGAAACTGACCGAGTAATCAACGAAAGTAGAAGACAATGGGTAAGAACACCACCTAATTATAAACCTGAGATAATTCAAAGAAGAAAGACAAATATCAAAAATTTTTTTGGGGAAATAAGTAATGAGAAATGTGCAATATGTAAATTAGCCTTGCGAAAAAAGCAAAGAATTTACCAATGTGAAAGTTGTTTGTCTTTATTCCATGAAAAACATTTAGAAGAGTGGTTAAAAAATAACGTTAATTGTCCTGTTTGTGGAGTAATAATGTTAGTTTGATTAAAAAGGGAAAAAGAAGAAAAATGTCCTATATGAAAAATGAAAATAATTGGTTGATGGATTTAGATAATTTCCTTAATTTTCTTTCAGAAATCAGTTTAATTATTTTAGAGAAGAAATTAATTATCTAGGTATTTTTTTATGGATAACGATCCTAAAAATAATCATTAAAAATATTCCTTTATTGTTTTCTCATATTCTTTTACCAAATTAAGCCAACTGTTAGACTCTTGATCGAATAAATCAAAGGAATTTTGAACGTTGAAAATTGGATCTTTAAGATATATTTGAAAAAAATAATTATCGATTTTAGGATGTAATAAATGCAAACCATTTAGCAAACCTTTCAATTCTTCTGAGGGGATTTCAATACCCAAACAAATGGTAGTGCTGTTTTTATAGGCTACAGTTTTTGGATAGGGTATTTGATAAAGATAATCCAATATTTTTTTCATATTATTCTTTGTTTCTATCACACATAATACCAAATATACATTTGTGAATGGTTTAAACCCAGTTCGATAACCTCTAATTATACCATTTTGTTCCATTGACTTAATTCTTCGGCTTATTTGTGATTCTGAAAAATCTAATTTTTTTCCTAATTCCTTCTGAGTGATATTTTCAGGTAAGTATAGATATTTCAAGATTTGAATATCAAGATAATCCAAATTAGTAAGAGGAGGATTTTCTTCAAAGGTAAAATCTTTTTTATGATCAATTTTACCTTTCTTGATTGATTCTTCCCATAAGTTCCAATCCCAGGTCCAATTTCCTTCGCAGGAAAAGAAATCATAGTTCCAACCTATTTCTTGATAATCAACCAACTCAAAATGATAGAAATCAATTATTATCTTTTTTTCTTTCATTTTTTCCATTACGAGAAGAGGATAATTCGGAGCTTTCATCTCGTTTAAAGCATGTACCAAAAATCCATTATATTTTCCAGAAGAAGGAACATACCAGCTAAATGCTGGATTGTTACTAAGTATTTCTTGGAATTTATCTCTATAAATGGGATTTTCTTCTATAATAAAGAAATGTTCGCGAATTCCAAGTTTTCGTTCATGAGTTATAATGGATTTTTCTTGGAGGATATTACTTGCTTTTAGCTTTGCTATTCTGTAACGTATACTTCTAGAAGGGATGTCGAGTTCTTTACTAATTACTTTTGTTGATGTTCTTGATTCTTGATGCTTGTCCAAAGTACTGACTATTTGTATATCCTTATAGTCATATAATTTTGAGTCCGTAGGTTTTTCCAAGAATTTCACCAGTTAAGATTCTATTGTTTTTGTTAAAATTACTGCCAGAGATTCCAATTATATTCCTTTACAATTGAAAAGATTAATTGTAAATTAACAAGTTCTCCTTGAATGCCATTTGCCATAAGGATAGCTCCTTGACCTGTTGTAGGATTACCAAAAATTAAACAAGTTGCTCCAGGCATGTTAGTCCCAGGGTGAGTGAAGAATAATTCTTTTTCCCCTTGAATAAGATACATACCTAATCCTTGATCTGTAAAGCCAAACCATTTAGATGGTTCCAATTTCACTTCAGAAGAGAACATTTTTTGAACAAGAGAAGTTGATAGATACTTGCTTTTTTGCCCATTATAAGCTTTAATTAACTCAATAATAAATTTACCTAAATCACGAGGAGTAGAAACTAATCCACCCATTGCTAAAGCACTTGGGTGTATTCCTGATTCTTCAGCTTCACCCTTTTCATTATGAGGTACAATTGCCTTATCTCGATTTTTATTAGAAGGGTAACCAAATTGACTGGAGGTCATATCTAGTGGTTTGAATAATTTATCTTCTACTATTTTTGAAAAGTTTTCACCAAATACATCCTCGAGATATTTTTGAATAATCACATAACCAAAATTTGAATATTGGTGATCAGTACCTGGAGTAAATTGAACTTCTACAGGATCATTCTTTGCTGGATATTCTCCTCTAAGAACTTGTTCAATAGAAGGTTCAGATCCTTGCTCATAACCAAACATAGAATCCGGTCGATTTATACCTGAAGTATGTGTAAGTAGATGTCTTAAAGTGATGGCTGTCTCTTTAGTATATTCATTCTCTGGAATCTTCCAACCTTTTAGTTTATCATTTACAGGTTCATCCAAATCAATGATATTTTCCTCTACAGCTTGTAATAATACTGCTGCAGTTATTGCTTTTGCAGTAGATCCTCCCTCAAACAATGTATCCAAGGTTACTTCTTCTTTTGTTTTAACATCTTTAATTCCAAAGCATTTCAACCATTCGAGCTCGAAATTATTAATAACCGCAATACTAATTCCAGGAACATTAAAAGCATTCATTCTTTCTGTTATTGTTCCTACATCATCCCATATTGCAAATGGTCGTCCATCTTTAAGCGTAGCTTGAGGAATAGCATTTTCTATTCTTTTAATTCTTTCAGTTATTTTCTCTTGATCCTTCCCTAATATTTCTGTTCTTTTTTCGTTATTCATTTTTCATCCACCATTTTATCTTTAATTGATAGTCATAAATGAAATTTTATTATATACAATTATTGGCAAATAAATATATAAATATTTGCCAATAGTTGCATATATCCTTTTCCATTTTTTATTGTAATTTATGAACTAATTTCAATTATAATTAAAGCCAAAAGAAAAAAAGAAAGAAAAAAGAGGATTTTAATCCTCTGAATCATCTTTGGTGAAATCTAATTCCTCACCAAAGAAATGGTGCATGAACCAACGGTAATTTTGAACTAAAGCAGCAAAGGTCTCTCTTGGTTTATTTAAACCATGACCCATACCGGGAAAAATGAAAAGTTCCGTTTGAATACCTTTATCTTTCAATGAACGATGCAGTTCATGAGCACTAACAACTGAAATCCTCTGATCATTTTCTCCATGTTGAAGAAGCATAGGTGTTTGAGCAGTTTGAATACCACTAATAGGAGCTGTTTTCTGGTAAATTTCCATCATACCTGGTTCAGTAGGATTTCCTGAGATATTGAGACTATGACGAAGATCAGAGCTGATGTAATAGGTATACCAACTACTAACGCTAGCACCACAACTAACAGCAGTAAATCGACTAGAATGCATGCCTAAGTAAGCAGAAATAAAACCTCCTTGACTCCAACCCATAGCACCAATTTTAGAGTCATCAACAAATCCTTGCTCGAGTAGATAATCAAGAGCAGATTCAATATCCCACATATCACCAACACCAAGATTGTCCACTCCTAGCTCATGGAACCATTGACCACGTCCAAGAGAACCACGATAATTAACCATAAGAATAAGGATATCCTTGTGAGAGAATTGAATGGTAGGATAGAAATTTAGATCATCTGAACTCAATAATAAATTTGCTGAAGAATGCGAAGGTCCACCATGGTTGAAGAATATCAAAGGATATTTCTTCTTGGGATTAAAATTGGAAGGTTTGCGAAGAATCCCCTCGATTTCAGTCCCATCTTTACTTTTCCAACGAATAGACTCAACAGAGCCGAAATCCCAATGAGTAAATTTCTCATTTGAATTGGTAATTTTTTGAATTGAAGTAATTTTACCATTAACAAGTTGTGCAAGATAAGAATCAATTATTTTTGTAGAGGTACCAGCGCATAAAGAAAGCCAACCATTTTCAGAAAAATCGATGAAGGATGAACCGGGATTAAGAGCTTGTAAATCTAGAACTGAAATTTTCCCCTCTTCTGAAATCGAAGCAATTTCTCGAGTACTCTCATTCCAATAACAAGTAAAAATCCCCTGATTGGTCCAAAAAACAGTTAGTGGTTCATAATCAAAATCTCGAGTAATACACTTACTATTATCTTTAATAGTCGATAGGTCGTTTAAGTTGTTTTTTGCTTTTTCTAAATCGAGAATCCATAAATCAGTAAAAGTATATTGTTTTAAATCGCGCTCAGGAAAGCCGAAAAGTAATTTATTACCGATAGGAGAAACACCAAATAGACGAGAACCTTTAGGTAAAGCTAATTCAGTGATTTTGCCAAGACGAGTAATGATTTCTTGGTCCTTACTTGCGAGAAATTCTTCAAGAGCTTTATCAGAATCGATTGTAATTTTGAAATAACTAGTCTCTAAATTGAAATTTAAATTATCTTTGGTTTGGCATTGAACAAATATCGTATTTGAATCACTATGAGCTTTAATTTGTTGTAAAGATAAACGATTTTCAAATAATTTACTAATTTCAATAACAGGTTTTACTGGCGGATTATTTTCATCACCAGTAAATTGGATTATTTTCGATTGATATTCAAGTGCTTTCTGAAAATTAGTATAATATATAGAAGAAGCACTTTCCTCCTCTTCAAAGTGAATATAGTTCGCTAATTTATGAGCATTAGGATCTTTTTCGGGATTGTTACCGATGAATAAAATGCCTTTCTTAAAAAGCTCAAAAGAGCGCACACCACCAGGATGAAAAGTGATCTGTTGACCATCACCAATTAAACCTCTATAAAGAAAAACTTGGAAATGATTATCATTATCCTGTTGAAGTAAAACTAAAGAATCAGTGGATAACCAACGAATGCCATAACAATAGGGAGATTGTGTTAAACGAAAAGTTTCTCCCGATACAACATCAAAAATATTGCAGAATTGCTCAAAACGATTGACCTTTAAATTAGGAGTTAGAACACCATAAGCAACTTTGGTACCATCAGGATTCGCTCGAGACCCACGAATTTCGGGTAAAAAGAAAAATTCTTTCATTTTAGGTTGATATTTTTTAGTATGTTTTTCAACAATCATTAAAAATTTCTCCTAAGATGAAAAATGCTAGACATTTAAAAAGAAGAACTCACAGTCTGAAGTCTCATATTGTGACTATTTTTTTCGCTTAATTTTATTAAAAAAAATTGAAAAATGTCTCTATTATTGAAGAAGTAATCTTGAAATAGAAATACAACAATAAAAGTGATAATAATGGTGGAACAAGAATTGGGTGAAGAAGCAAAAGAAAAACCGTGGTACAAAAGAGAAGAATCATTGAAAACAAGGATATGGTTTTTTTTGTTTGGATCTTTAGCTTCAGTATTCGTAACAGCTTTACTCTATGCAACAGATCCAGAAACAATGGAATATCTAGTATTACTGTTAGTAGTTGCAGGTTGTATAATCCTAAGTACGATAATAATGGCAATAATGATAGCAGTGCAGAGAAAAAAAGAACCAACAGAAGAAAAACAAATCTCACTTGAGAAAAAAACGAAAGACCTCAAAAATGCAGCACTACTAACAGTTGTAGTGGTAGTGACCATTATAGTAATTTTAGTAATAGCTTTACCAAATGTTATTTCACCATTAGGGAATATTCTATTGGTAAGTATATCAGTAATAAGTATTCTAACAATGATAGTTTACTATTTCTATAATTTTAGGGAATTTAAAAGAGCAAAAATAACAATAGGTGAAGAAGAAGAAGAAAAGGATGAAGAATTAGAGAGATTAGAGGCAAATAACTACTAATTGAAAAAGAAAAAAACGTGAAAAAAAGTTATTAACATAAAAGTGTTAATAAAAGGACTTTTGCGGGAGATAATTAACAGAGAGAAGTTCCAAGAAATTATAAGAATGAGGAAGCACAATATTAACTATACAGAAGTGGTATTAACTTCCGATAGGAAGATTTAAAATACTCTTCTGTCCAAGAAGGATTATTGCTGAAAATTTTTTTCCAGCAAAAAAGAGCCGAGAAAAAATAAAACAATCAATCGGTAACTTTTTAAAAGGAATAAAATAAGCAACAAAACTGTCGATATCCGCTTAAACGGATAAAAAACAATGTTATGATAATCAAAAAAACTCTTAATGCGCTTGGCGAGGTACGTACAGACTCGCTGAGTAAGAGGCAAAGCGACGAGAAGCCTCGACATTGGGGTGCTAATAAAAGCTGGACCTAAATGTTGAGATGATTTTACCGTCGATTTTTGCCGTAGAAGGCCTCACTTCTTCAAGTGAAATCTAGATCTCCATAGTAGGTTCCGACACGCAAACGCCATCTGGGGGATGGATTGGCTCAGGCGCCGATGAAGGACGTGGCTAGCTGCGATAAGCGCGGGGTAACCGCAGGCAGGTATAGATCCCGCGATTTCCGAATTGGAACTCCAGTTACGTACCAATAAGACGTAACACTCCGTAAGGAGGGGGCACGCACCGGACGGAAACATCCAAGTAGGTGCAGGAAAAGAAATCATCTGAGATGCCCAGACTGTAACGGCGAGTGAAATGGGCAAAGACCAAACTGAATCCCAATATGCAAGTATTGGGAGATGTAGTGTACGGACTCTCTATTGAATTCTACGTTTATTAGCTGAATTTCCTGGAAAGTTAACCCAAAGAGGGTGATAGGCCCGTAGGTAAAAATAAACCTAGAAGGTGAGAGTATCCTGAATAGCGGGGGTTGGAAATCCCTCGTGAACATGGGGCACAACGAGCTCCAAGTCTAAATACAACCTGAGACCGATAGCGCAATAGTAACGTGAGTGAAAGCTGAAAAGTAACCCGGAAGGGTAGTGAAAAGTGCCTGAAACCAGATGGTTATAGACGTTTGTGGTCCGAAAGCTTAGAGTCTGGATGAAGAGAGAGCCGGTGACGGCAGGATCGAATTCAGAGGAGCGGGATCACAAGATCCGTCTAGAAACACGGGCCAGGGAGTTCACACTTGTGGCGAGCTTAAGGGAAGTCATATACCCGAAGGCATAGGGAAACCGACAAGTTCGCAGTTTACAAGGAACGCCGTCTGAAAGGGCGGGAAGTCACAGGTGTGAGACCCGAAACCGGACGATCTACCCCTGAACAGGCTGAAGCCTAGGGAAACCTGGGTGGAGGGCCGAACAAGTATTGACGTGCAATTCATGTTTGTTGATTTGGGGGTAGGGGCAAAAGACTAATCTAGTCCGGTGATAGCTGGTTCCCAACGAAGTGGACATAGGCCAGCCTGCTTTGAGATGGGGCATTCGGTAGAGCAAGGATTAATGGTTCCGGGGAGTAAAATCCTCGCCCATCAGTCAAACTACGAACGAATGTCTATCGTAGACGAGCAGAGTCGGGCGTGCGTGCGTAAGGCACGTGGCCGAAAGGGGAATAACCCAGACCATGGTTAAGGGCCCTAAATCTCGATTAAATGCTAAAAGAGGAAGGGCGTCCTTAGACTAAGACAGTAAGGCGGTAGGCTCAGAAACAGCCACCCGCTAAGCAACACGTAACAGTGGACTTACCGAGTCTTTGGGCCCTGAGAATGGACGGGGCTAAATCGAGTCCCGATACCATGGGATACACCCTAGGGTGTAATTCGTTAGTTGGGCGATCTGGTTGGGCGGAAGTAGGGCTGTGAAGTCCTATGGACCGATCAGATTTGCAGATCCTGGCGGTAGTAACAGCAAAGAGAGGTGAGAATCCTCTCCGCCGAAAGGGCAAGGTTTTCACGGCAACGTTCGTCAGCCGTGAGTTAGTCGATCCTAAGGGTGCCCTTATCTGAGGCACTCGAAAGGGAATCAGGTTTAAATTCCTGAACTGCGTGGATACGTCAGAAGCGGTAACGCAAAGATAGCTTGCTGACGCGACTGGGAAAACTCTGTAAAGTCATCGCTTTATTTAACTGTATAACTCTTCGAAGTACCGTGACGGTGAGAAGAAGACGAAAGCAGGAATAGGCTGCCAATAGTGGCGGCTAGAGTCGTACTCACTCGCCCGTGAAAAGGCAAGTTATAAGGATTCCACGTAATCGTACCCAGAACTGACACAGGTGTCCCAAGGTGAGAAGCCTAAGGCGTGTTCGGTTAATGTTGGTGAGGGAAATCGGCAAATTCGCTCTGTAACTTTGGGATAAGGAGTGCCTGTGGGCTTGAAAGGGCTCGCAGGTCGCAGTGACAAGGGAGGGGCAACTGTTCAATTCAAACATAGCAAACCGCAAGAGCGAAAGCTTGTGAACGGTTTGTGAATCCTGCTCAATGCTGGTAAGTCAAAGCCCGGTTCAACGGGTCCAAGCTCCAGTCAATAGCGGGAGTAACTATGACTCTCTTAAGGTAGCCAAATGCCTTGTCGGATAAGTACCGACGTGCATGAACGGATCAATGACCCCTCCGCTGTCCCCACCATCAACCGAGTGAACCCACTAGCCAGCGAACAGTCTGGCATCAACCAGCGGGAAGAGAAGACCCCGTGGAGTTTTACTGCAGCCTGTGCCTGTTTTACGGGTAGCGATACATAGAGTAGTCGGGAGCGTCGAACCAAATTCTCAGGGATTTGGGAATGCGAAATTGAAACACCGACTATCGCGGCTTGTATGACTAACATTCCCTCGGGAATGGACAAGTATTGGTGGGCAGTTTAGCTGGGGCGGCTGCGCTTGAAAAGATATCGAGCGTGTCCAAAGGTTAGCTCAGAGGGGACAGAAACCCCTCGTAGAGTACAAGAATAAAAGCTAGCTTGACAGGGTTCTTTCCCATAGGGAACTCTGCAACGAAAGTTTGGTCTAGCGATCTGTCGAGGGATCTCGTTGATCCCCGGCAGCGGCAGAAAAATTACCCCGGGGGTAACAGAGTCGTCGCAGGCGAGAGCTCACACTCTCCAGTATTTTGTTACCTCGATATGTTTAGAAAGATCTAGGTTCATGTGTCCTGGAGGAGGAGTATATCGACCCTGCGGCTTGCTACCTCGATGTCGGCTCTTCCTCTCCTGGCGCCGCACAAGACGCCAAGGGTAGGGTTGTACGCCCATTAAAAGGGAACGTGAGCTGGGTTTAGACCGTCGTGAGACAGGTCGGATTCTTTCTACTGGTTGTGCTGGGATTTTGAGGGTAGGGCAGGGTCGGTACGAGAGGACCCCCCCGTCGGCGCCTCTAGTCTACCAGTTGTCTGACAAGGCACTGCTGGGCAGCCACGCGCCAAGCGATAATAGCTGAAAGCATCTAAGCTAGAAACGCGTCCTGAAACGAAAATCCCATTCTGGCGACATTTCGATTACGATTGACCCTTACAAGCTGTTTAGGGTTGTGTTACAATTCATTGTTTCATTGGTCGTTTTCGTGCATGGGACTGGTGACAGTAACATGTTGTCGTTAGACGAAGGTTCTGATACAAGATCAGTTTGAAAGGCATGCGGTGTACGCGTCGAGTCTTCGGGCGAGATGCTCAGCCGGCATGTACTTACCACCTAAGCGTGTCATTACCGAAATGGACTTCTAGACCTTAAAGAAGAAGCGAGGGCCGAAACATTCTACGGTTTTATTTTTATTGAAGTTTGCCTAGTCTACACAAGGTTTCTTGAACACTTGAAGAAGAACTGAGTGCAAGAATCTTCTACAAACTTTTGTTATTGACTATTTATGTTAGTAGTTCTTTGATTAGTGTACAAGAGATTTTTTTATCAGCAGAAAAAATAAAATCATTAACCAATAGTTACAAAAAACTATTTGTTTGTTGTATTTTTATAATTTTAGATAGACCAGTATACTAGAATGTATTCATTTTTTTCCGCAGCATTTCTATATATTTCCAATAACCCATCCCAATGCGATAATAAATACTCTATATCTCTTTCATCCCAATTATTTCTAGAAGGGTATATTTCTAATTTTGAGAATAGTTTCGCATCGTATTTTTTAGCTAAACTATCTTTAGTAAAAGATCTTAAGCGATTATAAATTTGTTTTACGTGCTTTGGATCTTGAATTTCTGCAGTTAGCCAGTCATATTCTTTGCAATATAATGGCATTCCATTAAGCATTGTTCCTGCTAATTTCTTTGTATTAGTATCAAAATATTTTATATCATATATTAAGAAAAATAATCCTTCCCATGCTTTTTCTGTCCAGTTGTAATTAATTTCTTCATCAACTTCTAGTTGCTGATCAATAAATTCCACAAGTTTGTCACAATCATTGATTAACTCGGAAAAGATTTTTCTTGTTACTCTTATAAAATATACATGTATTCCCATTTTTCACAAAATTAATTGTCAACTTTTCTTTTTAAACTTCCAAAAAGATTGCAGTATCATTTTTTTGATGTTTAAATATAAAAAATAATAATAATAATAGTATGAATTGATAATTTACAATATTATCTTACTTTCAGTACTCTCCGTACAAAAAGTACTTTTACTTGAAGAAGTGAAATATTAGACAATTTAAAAGGTGTTGATAATGACTTCCGAACAGATAAAGATTAGGCATTATGGGGATTTATTACCTAATTCTTATGCTAGATGTATTTCCTTTAGTCTTAATGATCAATTCCTAGCAGTTGGCTCAACTAATGAAGGAGTTCTAATCTATCGTATAAAAGATTGGAAGG
>Ga0307379_10005803_pt1 | contig 17118 bp, 11 predicted proteins | sample UN2MG_FD_202237 | JGI IMG/M metagenome (GOLD analysis project Ga0307379, IMG submission 202237) | Soil microbial communities from Risofladan, Vaasa, Finland - UN-2 | ecosystem: Environmental > Terrestrial > Soil > Coastal area > Acid sulfate soil | place: Finland: Risofladan, Vaasa | collected... | reverse complement strand
GTCGCCTAGCGGTCTAAGGCGCCAGGTTGTGGCCCTGGAGAGCGAGGGTTCAAATCCCTCCACTCACCCCATATATCAAGCGCCTATAGCTCAGCGGACAGAGCATCGGTCTTCGGATGATGAGTTAGTGTGTTAGCAACTATGGCCTGGTATGGTTGGCTGAACGCTTTTCCCCTCCCAAACTACGAGGAACCACAGTTAACCACAGAGACTAACAGCGTCACGGGAGCGTCAAAACGGGGCAATTCACGATGAATAGGTAGAGCAGCGGTTTCGTAATCTCGAGCCTAAAGCACCGTTCCATAGTGTACCATATCGTCTGGTACAGTTTGGTAACACCGGAAATTACGATCAGTTTGGTGGGATGTAGTCAAGTGTTGGCGCGTGTGAACGTCAAAGTGAACGTCAAAAACCAAGATTAGATTCCGTGTTCATTTTCGATCACTTGAGAATTACCACTGCACGAACATCGGGAAGAACTGAACACCATGGACAGTTGAATGTGCTCATTAGTGCTGAAATACGTGAGCACAAATTGGCGGGGCAAACGCTCTTCCTTGTATGAATTCATAGAATTACCAGTGGATCCGATTCAACCTTAGAACCTGACTTTTAATCAGATGCTCTCCGTTCCGTCAAATCAAGCCGCAGCATCGGAAAAGCACTCTTGGCGTATGTCTCCATGTAACCTCACTAAACGCCATTAATTGATAATTCGAGGAAAGCTTCTACGCTGTGATGTGGAAAATTACCTTTGGTGGGTCTGGGGGAACTCGAACTCACGACCTCTAATGTGTAACGGATAACTCTAAGAATATTTGAATTTCGGGGTGTGGAATAGTTCTGCTTGGTAGACCGTGCATGTCAAAAGGTAGAACCAAAACCTTCTCTCAGACCTTTGCATTGGTTTACTAGAGTTCGAATCCTGGCTGGCTGGGGACTCGGGAACCATATCGAACTTTTTACGCCCCGATTTGATTCCAAGACTGCAAGAGTTACTTAAGAAATCAGGGGCTTTGCCGTACTAGCCATAGCTATTATATCAATACATATATCAAACAGCAATATGGAGTTCGAGTCCCCTCAGGTGGAGCTGGGGTGACAATAGGCAGAACTTTTGAACTGACTTTTAGCCTCACAATTTAGACCCTAGCCCTCATACAAGGATAATTGTAGCAATTCGTTGTTTTTTAGGCAACTAAGCGGAGTGGTAAGTATCGGTCGAGAACTGCGGTAAAACCGAGAATGAGAATTAGTAAAGCAGCAAATACAACCTCACTGCCCCTGTTTATGGATTTAAGTTTTACCGCAGCTACCGGAAATCATTCAGCGAGAAGCGATAGCTTAGACACAACACATTCCAAGCTGTTGTTGACTATTGACTGAAGATGTGAATCTTCAGTCTGACCTTTCGAAATATCTCCATTTCAAATGCTTGCATAGTCCTTGTAAATCTGGATAAATAGTACTTTCATTTATATTCATCACATGTAGCTCTTCCAGTATTTGATCTTCATTCCGATTATTAATGACATATTGGATGAGCTTTCCCTTAAAACTATCATCATCCTCTAAAGGGATATTATTATTTATGTTGTGGATTGTAAAAATGCTAGATTGATTGATAATTCTGGAAGTTAAGTTCCTTGGGCGATAGACAATGTTGTCAACAAGTTCATAAATATTACCATCATAGTTCTGCTGCTTTTGATAATCCTGTAATGATGGTCTAAAAACCCAAATGGAAGCTTTACTGACATTTTCTCGACATCCTTCGCTTCTAACCATATTAATGCTAAACCACAGAGCGGATAGCGGATTATATGTCCAGTCCAATAGTCTGGTTGGTAACCCATAGTGCTGGGCAAGAACAACCCAGTCAAAATCATCCTTAGGTTCTCCAGGTATTAAAGGCAGACTTAATCGTCTGAATTCCGCTAAGACTAATTTTTCTAAATTAGAGATATTTTTATATCTCATTAACCTAGGTATTAGGTTATATCCATAATTCTGGCCTCTAAATATCAAATCACTTTTTTCGCCACTATTAAGATTGATCTGTTTTTGCTCATTTACTTTTTCGATAATATCTTTAACACTCTCTATAGACTTCATCTCTACCTCTCCATTAATCTATATACCACGCTGGCAGCTCACTGCAATTTATGCCTATGGTCGAAAGGCAAAATCTAATCTTCTCGATCATCTTCTTCATCGATCTCTACGTTACTTCGTAAAGAATCAATAAGTCTTTTAGCGAATACATTAGCCCTTACAGAAATATCGGGATCTGCAAGCCATTTTTCAAAATCTACAATGCGAGCTTGCCAGACAGTTTTAAGAGAACCACTGACCACACCGGTTGATCCTACTGCGCTACCTAGGTACGATAGAACAAGTTCATCATCTGTTCTATCCACCAGTTTTTTTGCCATTTCCAAGAAATACTGGCTATATCCCATTTCCTTGAGAACTCGAGCTACTGCCCGAAGCTTTATTACATCGCCGGACTCTAGCCAGTTATCTAGTATATCCTGTGTATGTGATGAATCGCCACCCGAGTAAAGCTTAAAGAGCTGAGCCCCGTTGTGCCTATATGCCCATTCGTCTTTAGCTGACCATTCTAAGAAAGTCTCCAGAGCCTCAACTCTATGTCCACTCGATGCGACATAGTCGCTTTCTCTAGATATATCGAAAGGTACGGCTAGATATCTACCTTTACCACTATACTCTCTCTCATGATTTATCCGAGCTTCCCAAAATTCTATCCACCCGTTAAAATCCGACATAAACAATCTCTTTAACATGCCTTCAACATGGTATAGGTATACCATGTCTAGGTTCTCTAACCTGACAAAATTGAATGCCAATTCTTTCAAGTCATTTGCGTTAATTTTTACGATGAACAGACTATCATATCCTTCATGTTCTTCCAGTAGTTCAGCGACATTTTGTAGATTGGTGTCGCTGCAACGTCGAGCAATATCCTTAAGAATCTCAACAGCCTTATCTGGGAAATGCAGCTCCAATCGTTTGAGATGGTTCCCCGGCCAAGTTAATAAGCTGTCAATGATTGGGTCCCTTAGACTGGCGAGCTTATCAATTTGCTCCAACTCAGCTTCCTGAAACTCATCATGACCTAGCCATAATAATGCTTTGCACACCTCCCTCTGGACAGTAATATCACCACGTTGAATCCAATCATCAGCAATAGACGAAGCTAGTTTACAGTCTGCTGTGTATAACGCACCCAGAAAGCTACTCGCGAATTCCTTTAAATGAGCATACTTATCCGGCATTAGACCAACTGATTCAGCTAACCCTTTAGGTGCCTTATCCTTGATTAGGCTAGCGATGATATTAACGTTAATTGAGATTGCATTTGCAGCTTCCGTGCTAACGCACTCTAGCAAATGGTCAATTTGACTTAAAAGTGTTTCCAAGTTACTTGCGGCAAATCGGCTTACGACACCTTGCCAGTACTCATTATGCTGTTTTTCGGCCTCTCGATAACCTATTTCTATATCGCGTAAGCGACCTGGCCAAGCGGTTAGGTGGGCATACATTTCGACTTCGTCAGTATAGAGTCGGTTAAAAAAATCTGGTAATGACGTAATATAGTGAAAATCATACAATCTCTTGAGAATTTTCCAAATAGCGTATTTCTCTTGAACAGCTTCAGGATTAGACACCCGTTCAAATTCAGAGAAAATTTCGTGAGCCTCTTCCGTTAGCATTTCGTTCATTTCTTTTTCAGGAGTTCCCTCAAGATAAGGACCAAATTCACTGCCGAGGTAATCGATAATATTCAATCTAATATTGGGTTGCGAATGAGAATACAATGTCTTATAGAGTTGTAAAGCCCTTTGCCTAATAGATCGCAGATTTTTATTGACGGCTAAAAGACCTCTTGAAATAGTGAATTTATTTGGTTCTATGGCAGAGGTCTGAGTCTCTCCCCAAGTTACAGATAGAAGTACCGATAAGCAACGGGCTATTATATCCTGTTGCACTTGTGATGGACTGGCTTGCACCCATTTTTCTATCTCTTCCAGCGTGACTTCCTGCACTCGAATATTTTTCCCGGGCTGTATGGTTATTACTTCCTCAGTCAGTACGCGTAAAGAATCTCCCCAAGGGTCCTGGTTCATCCGTGAGTGGTCTTGCTTCTCTGCTATCAAATATAGAAAAGCCAAAGTATCCCTTAGGCAACTTTCGCTGTATAACCACGTTTCACGCAAGATTTCACTTGCTCCCCGAAAGACATCATTGATAGTGAATTCCATTCTGCCCCAGTGCTTTGACATGACTTCGGCTGGGTCATATGATAAAGATTCCAACATGCTTCGAAGGATTAGCAAGGAATCTTCAGGCCTCAAGAAAGCGAACTTTTTAAGCCAATTTAGTACTGCTACACGCTGGGCGTTGTTCATATCTTTGACTAACGAACGGACGTCAGCCAGTTCTTGATCAAGAACAGCCTTGGCACCTTTTCCCCCGAGTGCTTCAGCTATGGCAAGACTCTTAAAAATCTTGTCTCCGTTGTGTTCGAAGAAAGGTTTAATCACTTTCTCCGTAAAATCGTAGCGATGCCCATCCGAAAAGAAAGCTTCGAACATTACGTGTTCGGCAAACAGGTCGGGGGCAATGCGAACTTCTCGCCATGTCCTCTTAAGAAGTCCAACAGAACGAACCCGATCTATCAATGCATCTAGTTCACCTTCGGAAACCTGAACTGTTTGGGCGAGAGATGTTCGAATATTTGGATCAGTTGGATTAAGTCCCCTCGTAGCTGCAATTATCGCGAGAAGAAGATTTGCTTGCTCTTGTCTATCGCTAATTGCTTTCTCTAGTACACGCGCGAAATAGGCGGATAATAACTGATATTTTGTGAGGCCAGCTAAATTACCTTTCTCTTTCCAGAACGTGGCTGCCGTTACTGCTATCAATGGGTTACCCTCGGAAACAGTTACAATGGCGTCAATAGCTTTGCCTTCACTGATGCCAAGTGCAGGAGCTTTGACAATCTGACCGATCTCTTGGTTCGTCAGTGGTTTCAGATCCAATTCTTCACAAGGGTGCCCCGACCTTTCAAATTTTCTCTTTAACTCGTCTTTAGCCCAGGGGTGTGTCGCAGCGAGGACATGTAATTTATCTTTAAACTCTGGAGACATTAAAAGACTGAGTAATTGTCGTAGACTCCTAAAGTCGTGAGCATCGTCTAAGACTAAGAGATAAGTATATTTGGGATCAAGCTCCTTGAAATGAGCTTCCAAAGACTCAACCTCAGGTCGAATGAACATGACTTGAGTGGTACCGGTTTCCTTGATTTTCTTTGCGGCCTCGATTAAAACTTTTGTCTTCCCGAGGCCTGGTAGACCACTGACGACGAGTACTTTGTTGGTTGACTTTTGGAAACTTTCAATCTGTTCAACTTCTTTATTCCTACCCAAGAAGATCTCCAAATCCGGGGCGAAGTCCCTATCTATTCGTCTTTCTGCATATTCATCGATCTCGAGAAAACCTGCTAAACTGTCTTCATCCAGACCAAGATAGTGATGTCTAATTTGAAGATAATCAGGGTTCTCCAGGCGTACACGCAACCATTCAACGTCATAAATTAACAAAGGTAGGGAGTATTTCTCATTAGCAAACTGCCTTAATCTATCAAAATCAGTCGAACTGACTTTTTGACTTGTCACGAAGACATATTGTATGGGATTGTGTCCTTTTTGAAATACTTTTTTAAGTTCACGCTTGAGTTTGGATTCCCAAGATTTCTCAGTAGAGAACTGTAAAATTGCCCCATCATCACTTTGAAAAAGACCACTGATAAAGGTAGGTTCAATGGCATCTCTACCACGATCTTTGGTTCCTCCGAGAGGAATAATGTGGGGGTAATCACTCACCAGAAGACTGCTGCACATGTCCTCGAAGGCCCTGGTATCAGTAAATTCGGCTAGTTTTGCCCTTGTTAAGTTAAACGCCATTTCCTCAGAATTACCTCATACAGCAAGTTAAGTAACTATTATTTATTAATATACAAATTCCCTTTTTGATTTCATGATTTATTATAACTCATATTTTATACAGAGTTGTTATATATTATAATATCTTTAACATAAAATATTTATCAGGGGTCTGCCCAACGACTGAATTAAAATCGGAACTACCACAGATCCATAAAGCCGTTGTTATTAACCCTTGAGAATACCTATTGTTGACCGTAACAGCGGGCCGTAATGGATAGAGAACGGTTTGATGCCTGAGGCGATTGACCGCAGTTCGCTCCAGTGAGCATCTTGATTGATCTCGGAAGCAGGATTGTCAGGCTAATGTGCGCCTGGCAGATAAACTGACCTTGAGGGTCATGCTCAGAAGGACTAAAACTGTCCGACTTTCGCTGACGACATACAGTCTTTTCCGAAATTTGTAATTACCTCGTTTGTAGCCTCGGCTTTCGCCTGTTTATCGTTCGCTTTTCATTTGTCCAGCCCGCCTATTACAGCTTTCCTCAAACCGAAAATCCTATTTTCTCTTATCCGTATTGACTCTATTGCCCACATGATACCAGAGTTAGGTTCAGTAATCCTTACCATGACATATCGGACTTTGATGGGCTTTTCAAATTCAACAAGAATTGGACCAGCCCCATCAATATGGGGTGGACGATTAATCTTGTGAGGAGACACGAGTTTTTGTGAACGGTCGTACAGAAACATTTGCCATCTGTTGGGGACTTTGTTTGACTCCCCATGGTAGAAGTGAACAGCCGAGATTAACCGTTCTTTGCGAAGGTCCAACTTGTAGTAATCCCCATCATTCTGTGTCAATCCTTCCCAAAAGGCTTCGCGTTTACTTTCTAAGAATACCTTTTCGGGATATTGGGAAAAATTGGATAGGCTCTTGCTGAATGCTACAAATTCCCAGTCGTCTATTGGTCGTCCAGCAATCGCTATTATTACAGGTTCGGATACCCATGAACCAATGATCAAAATGACTCCGATCCCCAACGTCATCCAGCTTATTTGTGTCGTGCCAATCTGATTATCAGTTAATAGCGTCCCAGCTCCTAGCCCAGCTAGTAGGAAACCAATGTCCGCGACAGCGTTCTTCATAGCCTACCTCCTTGCCAGATCAACTTAATAATAATTGTGTATTAATGCCGCTGCAAGTATCTTTTCGATGAAAAAGCAATTGCGACTCGCCTCGAAACGCAGATTCAACGAATCTGAGCGAAATTCAATGGTGCCCTTCATAAATATCGGCGAGCGTAATCCTTCAATTGTTAGTCGTTCCTCAGGGAATAAGACCTCCTGGACACAGGCCTGGTTGCAGCTTGGCTTCAGCCTTTCCATGCAACACAACGGTTCCAACACAACAATCCCGAGTTATGTGCACCGGTCGCTTTTCTGAAGCTTTGACCACAGCTAAAACCACAAGAGTGGCCTTACACACGCTCAACTTTCCCGGTCGTCATCCTTTTCGGCTTCTGTAATCTCGAACAAAGCGTTAGACAGGTTCACATTCGCCAGCTTCAAGTATTTGGGGTACCTGATCAGCCAAATGACAGCGAAGAAATCGCCAAAGCATGTCGCGACCTCAAGCGATGCCCAAGCCCAAAGCAACACTTTTAGCAGCGGACTCATGAATAGTGAAGGCAACACCAGAATCGGCGTTATGAATAGAAATGGTGCCATGGCACAGAATATCCCTTGGTTTCTTGTTATGTAGGTATTAGGCGCGAGCGCCGAATACGGAAACGGGAACTTGAAGCCAAGATGTGGTTTTGAATGGCTAAATAGCCACTGGAAGAGATAATGAAAAATTTCATGTACAAATGTAGTAGGAATCAAAAGAAAAGCCACCAGAAGCATCCAGTACGGTGAGTGTCCCAAGGCTGACAGTAGAACGCCGAAGAGCATAACAAAAAGCAATGCTATGAGTGCTGACCCAAAGTTTATCTTGCGTACGTTCTTTGGGTCAGTTAGGTCAAGGCTTACAAACGGTTGTTGGCTTCTCATTACACCTCATTTCGAGTCGCCTCTCAACACGAGTGACCCTCTCTTGATGCCATGGTAGTCAACATAGTAGGGATGAGTCAAGCGTTACAGAGAGGACCAACTGCCGTAGCTATAGGTCAACTGTGTAATATCACACTCAAGACAGAAATGTGTGACTTTGATCGTTCCAATCTTGTCCATGCTCTAAAGGGTACTAATTGCGGCACATAAAGAAAAGTCGTAGAATTGGGGCAATTAAAAAGACTTCTTCTCGGAGTTATATTTATGGAGCAGCAAGAAGAAAATAAAATTGCAGCTAAGTATTACGATCTTACGCAATATGAGCGTCCGGAAGGCGACCTTAATTTATTCACGCGATCCGGTAACCGAAGAAATGAGGTCATTATTGGTGGTGAAGATAAGGATTGGTATGCATACTGCACGGGGTATTGGAGGGCAGCTGACGCCCTGGTTCGTTACCTAATCCAAGCTGACCTGCCAACAAGACGTGATTATTCAACACATTGGGAGTCCGTAGCTTATAGTATCCTATTTTTGTACCGCCATTACCTAGAACTAAGGCTGAAACAGTTATTCATCACTTGTGGCGGCGAACTTGAAACAGTAAATAACGAGCACTCATTATTGAAACTATGGGAAATATTTTCTGAGCGATATGAAGCATTTTGCAAGGAATACAATCTCCAATCAGAAGAGCTATCAGAGGAGAGCTTTAAGGATATCAATACAGCCGGGAAGATAATCGCTCAGTTTAATGATATTGATGTGAATTCTCAGATATTTAGGTATCCAACTGACAAGATTGGACGAGTTATTTTGCCACCCATGCAAATTGATATAGTCCGTCTTAAAGAGATGCTCGGTTGGACTAGTCAATTCTTAGATGCATGGAGCGACGGTATATATGAATACTGGCAGGCAGAACTGCAAAACCGATACGAGGCCAAACATCCATAGCCTTGGAGATTAGCTAATTCAATAAATCCTAAAATTGTTTCCGGAAGTTAGCTCTGCTCAACTTCCTCCTGAACGCGATGACTCTCTACGCCTTATACAATCCGTCAGAATGTGCAGTATAAAGGTCCTTTTTCCCATCGGAATTTTCATGCCTAGACTTCAGGCGTGAAATTGAGCGCACCTTTTCATATCTACATTCCACAGCAATAATATTGACAAGGGGGATTGTGGGGAGAGTACAATCAGGTACGACCACATAGTGCGAATAAGCATGATTAAATATGTTAGCTTGTTTTATCAGACATTTTTTAATAATATTGAGGATTGCCTAGAAAAAATAATATGGAGTGGTAATTATGGCATTAACAATCGAATTCTTATATGAAGACGGAAGCCCAGTTAAAGCTCTGGATGATGAAGTTCTAGATAAGGCTAAAGTAAATTCTATCATGAAATTACAAGTGTTTGATACTATTACATTAGGAAGTGGGGGTGAGAAAAAGAATTATCAGGTATTAAAGATAGACCATAGATTTATTTCTGCTGAGATGTCTGGTAAGGGTGAAGACAATATGCATCATGAATATACAGTCAGAGTTATTAATGATAAGTAGTATTGGTTTTAGTGAAAAATTATCCTGCAGAGTTGATAAAAGTGATTTAGTGGGTTGTGAGAAAAACAGTAGATATTTTAAAATCTGCTTGAATTTTAGGAGTGGTTAGAATAGTAAGATTAAGTATGATATTTTCGGCAAGAAGCACTATCGAATATAAGGTTAAAAGGATAGGTGATTAAGGCTAGGGTATGTTTTAGGGTATAGAGATAAGTGGCAAAATGAAATATTTAGTAACGAAAAGGGCGGTACGTGGCGATGTCACGATAACTATTACAAGGAGTGAATTCATTGCATTAAAAGAAGCTACGCATATTTTGTCTGCTGGACTTGATATCGAACAGCAATATGAAGTGCTGGTATCGAATTACGAGGATTTTGAGAAGGAAATTTTGGGTCTGGCTACAGAGTATATGTTGTATGCACCAAATGAGTTTAGACAATACCATGCAAGACTTAATAAAAGAATAATAAATCTTCTAACTACATCACTTTTATATAGGGATCAAGTAAAGCAACGTGTGAGAGATATTGTTGGAAGTAGCTCTGAGGAGGCAAGCAAATTAGAGGCTTTGTTTACTGAGAAACACGATAAGCACCTAGAGTATCGCTTTATGGAACAATTAAGAAATCATGTCCAGCATTTTGGTTTCCCTGTTTATCAAGTAGTATTAAGTGGTTGGGTGGAAAACATGCACCAGGCAAATATGGAGTTTCCTAGTACAATAGAATTTGGAGTTGAAAAGAGAAGACTCCAAGAAAACCCTAAGTTTAAAAAAAGTGTTATTAAGGAGCTAGACGATACGGTAGACCTTAAGCAGATGACTCGTAAATATGTAGAATGCTTGAGTGAAATACAAGCTAGTATTAGGACTATGATATTAGAGAAGTTAAATGAAGCACGTGGATTAATAGAGGAATGCATCAATAGGTACAGGGATGAGATTGATAAGCAAGCTAATTATGTAATTTTAACGGCTTTTAAGGAGGGGGGAGAAGATAAAGAGCAAGTTAGGCTTTCGTTGAATTGGGATGACCTTAGACTAGAACTCACAAATAAAAATAGGATATTAACCAATTTAAGTGCAAAATATGTCACGGGTAAAAAAACTGGAATGAAGAAAGTTTTGTAAATAGAGAAGAGAAGAAAAGCTGGATGAGTTTAACCAGAATCGTTCTTAGTAAGATTGAACAATCAGCTACATTGGTTAGTCCACCTCTCCACCCAAATCCTAGCGTATAACAATCATTACACGTATAACTACTATTACACACCTAAGTAGTAGATTTTCAAGCTAAAAGCAATGATGTATACGAAGCCATTTCGTATGATGCCCGGTTGGAATGATCAATCGTTTACGCTAATCTCGAAAACTTGTTGCTTTCCATTAAGCACCAAAAGCCATTGGTTTATTAGATCTCTACCTATGAGCGCAATATCATCGCCTCGATAACCTATCGCTCTGACAATCTGAGGCTTCAAATTAGCAATTACGATTGCCAATGAATATACCAATTCCCGAACAGTTTCGCCAGTATATCCAGCCACTAAAATTTCATCGACAGGATATAGCCGTAGACGATCTACTACTCCCTGCGGGACAGCTGTAATGTCAGCGCCCGAATCAATCAGAGCACTAATATGAATGCTATTGGTAACCTCTCTGGAAAGCGGTCTCAAAAGCGAAACATCTATCACAGGTGCAGGGGGATTAAACGAAGTGTTATGATTAAACTTGGTAGTTTTCATTTGCTGGTAAACCGTATTCTCGGTGAAGGCAAATGGATGACACGTGACTCGGCTGTTGCTTTCGGCATATAGATTGGTCTATAGCCGAATTTATCATAAACTCTCTCGGCTAGATTGGAAAAGGTCTCATCAGAGTCTATTATCTCGTTCCCTATGATAGCAATATATCTATTATTATATTTCGATATGATATCCGACTTATTGTTCTGAAAAAACTCCTTTGCCTTTTCAAAATCTTGGACATTATCATCAACCTTCTGCTTATCCGTTTTTGCTCGTGGTACAGATTTAGATATATTTTTACGTAATCGCTCAAACGGTGATATCTTGTCTTTGCGAAGGGACTTTGCCCCCCAAAGGAGTAGGCCAATAGCAGTAGCATATTCAGGAGGCATGAACGTTCCTGATATTCCATATGCACTTTTCGGTCTACCCACTCTTACTGGAAGGCCCAATAAATCGTAACCTAGCGTATCTATACCCAGAAGGTTAGAGCTTCCGCCCGTGAGTACCAAACCAGCAGGAGTCAGTGTTCCGTCTTCTGTTTTTGGTATTTCAAGCAAAATTGACTTTAAGATCTCCTCTACTCGGGTACGCATAATACGGCGTAGCTCTTGATATGAAACGCCATGCTCTTCTTGTGGAATAGCCATATTGGTTTCATACTTACTTTCATAAATTGGCATAACACTGCCGTATTTCTTCTTCATCTCTTCGGCAATATCAAATGGTAGCCCCAGACCGATGGCTATGTCCTGCGTGAGTTGATAACCAGCTATTGGCAGGATAGAAGTGTGCCAAAGGCTGCCATCTCTGAAGACAGCAACGTCGGTAGTAGCACCGCCAATGTCAGCCAGTATAACGCCTACCTGCTTCTCATCTTCAGTCAAGACGGCTTCACTACTGGCTAAATGCTCAAGGACGAGGTCCTCAATATTAATCCCTATACTGCGTATGCACTTGACTAAATTCTGAACGGATGTTACGGCAGCCATGATGACATGTGTTTCTACATCAAGTCGGAAACCATGCATGCCTATTGGATTCCTGATGCCCGTCTGACCATCAACAGCGTAGCTTCGAGGAATAACATGAAGCAGCCTACTATCGCTGGCAGTCTCGACTCTCTGGGCAGAGGCAAGGACGCGCTTCAGATCATCGGGATGCACCACGCGGTCATTACGGGAAATAGCAACTGCGCCTCGACTATTCATTGACGTGACGTGTCTACCAGTAACACCTACATAGGCTGATTCTATTTTGTAGTTGCTGGCTTGTTCCGCCTTTCTCACTGAATCGCGAATTGATTCTCTGGCTTCATTGATGTTGACCACCATGCCTCTATGTAGTCCTTTCGAAGAAGAAACACCCACACCGACAATTTGTATCTTACCCACGTCAATTGTATCGGCTATCGCGGTACATACTTTTGTAGTACCTACATCAATGGAAACTAATTTCCTTTTTTGTGCCAAACTACCCCTCGATAACAGACTTATCTATAAGTATTTCTATAGCACTGGCATATTTCAATGTTACTCGAAATGTTTAATCTACGACCTAAAATGGATTATAGAACAGCTCAAAGGGTCATGCAAGCAAAAGAAGCCGGATTACTATTACAATTAAAGTAAAATACTGGGGCTTATATATGTTTTACCTTTGCTCGTTAATGATTAGTGCCATTGGTTAGTCAACACCTTTGACCGCATTGTAGCGTATAAGTGCAATTATACGCTAGGTTCAGTTTGTCTAACTCCTTGCGCTCCCTCCGTAACAATATTATTATGACGTGATGGGGGATTTGTAAGCAGCTATGAGAAGAATTAAAGTCTACAACATGATATTCATGAATGCGAGTTACAGCCTCTCTTTTCTGAGGATGTACTATGAACACGTGGTAGCTTTGTTCAACCAGTCCTATAACAGGGCTCAGGAGATCCGCGCAAGAATGAAGGCTGAATATAAGAGCAAGGGGAGAGAGTACGATAACCAAACCATGAAAGAATTCCACAAGGTATTCGATGAGGTCTACCCCGGTTACTTCCATAATTCCTTTCTGGTAACGGCTTGTTCGTTGTTCGAGCATGAGGTGAAAAGGGTATGGGGATTCATAGAGGAGGAACATCATGTCCCAGTTACATGGGATGATATTAAAGGTCCCGTACCTGTAAGGATGCAACAATTGCTAAATCTAGCAGGAGTGCCTTTGAAAGATGACCCACCCAAGATTGAAAGGTTCTATCCTGATTTCAAGCCAGTTGAAATCTATGATGAAAACAGGGTAGTGGTCACCACACTTTGGGAAGATTTGCAATTCAGCTATAGGCTCAGGAATTGTATAGTACACAACAACGGCTTGGTTAATAAGGCGAGAGGTCCGGAGAGCATCACAAAATACGCGAGGGAGAAGGGTATTCTCGTTGAAAAGGAAGGCCAACCTGAGGTTCAGTTAAATGAAGGCTTCAATATCGCAGTCTGCAATACTATGGGAACATTCTTTAACAAGCTTGGGGGCGCTTATTATAGTACTCCATTGCCGAAAGAATCTGACTAGATAAAGCAAGCGGGACAAGAGAGTGGATTGACCTATGTCTGGAGTACAAGCAATTTATTTCGACGAGTCAGGGTTTACAGGGAATAATCTGTTAGACCCTACCCAACCGGTGTTCGCTTATGCTGGTGTTGCACTTGATCCAGAAGCAGCAGCTTACCTCCATTCTGAGGTAAAATCTCGGTTCCGTTTGCAAGGGGAAGAAATAAAGGGGCAGAACCTTGTTCAGTCTGCTCGCGGCAAAAAGGCTATAACATGGCTGTTATCTGAATGTAAAGAGACCGCCTTGGTTACAGTGTCAAATAAGAACTTTGCTTTAGCGGGTAAATTTTTTGAATACGTGTTCGAGCCGGTACTCAAACATAATAACTCCTTGTTTTATGCTGTTGGGTTTCATCGGTTTATCGCAAACCTAGTGTATGTGCTATTTACAGCTAGGACAGAGCGCGCTCAACAACTACTAAATGACTTTGAAATGCTAATGAGAGACAAGGACGTATCATCCCTTAAGAAAATATTTGATCCAGAAAGACTGGCTATCGATTTCAACGACCCACTAGATCAAATACTGACATTTGCCTTATGCCATTTAGATAAGATCAGGGAAGAAATCGGCGAACTCTCCGAAATAGACGGAGTAAGTAGATGGGCGCTAGAACTGACAGCGACCTCACTATTCTGGCTTCTTTCACTTTGGAGCGAACATTTCAATAGGATGCAGGTCTATTGTGATCAGTCCAAACCCCTTTATGAGAATCAATCAGTGTTTGAGGCAATGATTGGGAGGACAGATCGGGTATATATGAAACTTGGCAAACAGCCGGAAATGGCCTTAACGTACAACCTTGCAGGTCCTATCGTGTTCCTAGATTCAAAGACATCCCCTGGGATACAGATTGCAGATGTCATCTCTAGCTCGATAGCATATGCCTTTAAAAACAGAGAAGAGGATTACTCGGAAGAGTGGCTGAAAATTGCAGAACCGATGCTTACTTCTATTTGCATCATACCGGATCCTGATGAGATTGATTTAACGAAAAGGGATCCGCTCATAAACGCAGCCATTCTGAATGAACTAGTAAACCGCACGCTTAAAAATAGAAGCCTTCTTATCGATATGGAGGAGTATATTGCACAGATGCGACATGCTTACATGATTTCTCCCCCACAGTTGGGGGCACCTGAATCAACTCCAGATTAATGACCTAGTGTAAAACAGCCGCTAGGTTGTTTGTTCGACAACTTGGAAGTAAGACTCCAGCTTCAAATCTGTGCTGTACTCCTCGTTTTGTGCTATTTAATGGTGAGCAGATGATGAAAAGCTGCGTATAATCCATGAGCCTGTCGAAAAACTTAACCCCTAGCTTTGGACTGTTCAGAAGGCTAGCTTCGAAAAGGCTCCAATTGGAAGGTTTTTCGACAGGCTCCCATGTTATACGTGTTTATTCAAAGGCTGACCATCCAACACCTATTTGATGGCGAAGTTTGAGCATTTAGTCAAAATGAGGTATTTCTGCCGATGCGCTTGCGGATGGGTCAAGTTAACAACCATGACATCAACAGCGACTACTAAAAGCTCAGAAATAGGTCTGACGCAGGATTCTATTCATCAATGGGGCGTATATCGACCCAAAGTGTTTGCTTTTCCGCCGCGCCGCCGGCCGTAGAAAATGTTCCATCAGGTTCCAAAGTACTGCCTAACATGGATAGGGAGACAAGCGTATCTACTCCAACCTTGTTCGTACATATCAGTTCGAGCGAAATCAAGAGACTTATTGTGCCGGAATTCTTGGTCACGAATCGCCTGGGAAATACAACATAAGGTAACCTCGCACGGGGGAAATACTGGCGAATCTGCTTTAACACCGCATACTGTTGCGACGTCAGCGGTTGAACCTGCCGCGCACTCTTGTTAAGCGAAATGGTCGCCATGACATTAGTCACAGCATTACACAGAGGCATACGAGCGGTTGATATGAATTTATCGGTGTCGTGGACGAGCTTGTAAAGTCCCCCTCTGACCAGCGGATCTAACAGTGTTGGCCAAAGCTTATTACGCCTTAGCCGTGTAACTCCCGTGGCAAACTCAGCATGCCACGACAGGTCATCCGCCACCTCCAAGTCAAAGAGGCTTAGGTGCCTAAGATTTCTGGGCACCGATAACTCTGCGATCGGAGTGTTGTCATTCGCATCTATGGCTCCCTTGCCGAGTTCGGTTAACTTTCCCGTCCACACCAAATTTTCGAAGAACTCCTTAGTACGCCGAGTCGCTGCCTCCTCTAATAGTCCCAAGGCCACGAGACGGGCAAAGACCGCTTCGCCCCCTGGTGTAAGTGCCGCGCTGAGAGTACCGAACTTACTATGCAATAGGTAGTCTCTAGCCGTGTAAAGCACTGCCAAATCTCTGTGTCCAAGGCACGCCAGAATGCGAGCTGGGTTCCTCAAGTTTCGTATTGTCTGATCAGACTCGTCCATCTGAAACCTAGCAACCAGATCGAAATCTGGGTCACCTGAAGTAACCTCGGCGATACGACCGCTTGGCTGGGATTCTGAGTCTTTTCCCTTCCCAAGGGAACATTTCTGTATCACAAGCACTGTGAGGTGCGCTGCTGCTTCAGCAGAATATTCACGCCATTTGTCTTTTATTAAGTCGTTATCTTTATCCAGTGTTCCGTTATCTTGGACAGCTTTAATCACGGCGTAGGGAGTTGCCTCAGGTCTGCAAGCGGACGCGACACCCGCTGCTTCCATCTCGAAGCCAAGAGCTCTATCCTCATGCCTTTCCTTGAGGTACTGACGCTCCGGTGCATCTCGGTCGGCGAGATTTTTATCTCCGCTGCCGACCACCCCTCTATCCCGACATTGTATCTCTGGAAAGTCCCGTTCCCGATTGCTCGGGCGACTATTCTTCATCCCTTTGTACCACTCAATCGGGCAAAGGGCTTTTGCGATTTCGATTACATGTCCTGCGGTCACTGTTTCAGGAGGATGCCGACGCTTAGTTTCTTCCGGCTTTACTTTTGCTAGTTCATAAGGATCGATAAACTCAGGTACTAGAACGTCGCCAAGACATACTCCATGTTCATCGAATCCTCCTGCGATACCTACGAGTAACACGACCCTTGGGTGGTACCGAGCAATCGTATAAGAAGTACGTGTATTGGCAGCATTTGTCCCTTGCCCACATCCTGGCCGATACATCAAGACAGAGCTAATCTC
>Ga0307379_10005802_pt1 | contig 17118 bp, 14 predicted proteins | sample UN2MG_FD_202237 | JGI IMG/M metagenome (GOLD analysis project Ga0307379, IMG submission 202237) | Soil microbial communities from Risofladan, Vaasa, Finland - UN-2 | ecosystem: Environmental > Terrestrial > Soil > Coastal area > Acid sulfate soil | place: Finland: Risofladan, Vaasa | collected... | reverse complement strand
GCGGAGCCGACCGTCGAGGTGCCTCTGGGGACATTCGTCGGAACTCGCTCGGGCGACAAGGGTGGCGACGCGAACCTCGGCGTCTACGCCCGAACCGACGCCGGTTGGGCCTGGCTCGACGCCGAGCTGACGGTCGAGCGGCTGCAGGAACTGCTTCCCGAGACCGCTGCGCTCGACGTCGATCGATATCGGTTCCCGAACCTCCGGTCGCTCAACTTCGTGGTTCGAGGGCTGCTCCAGGAGGGCGTCGCCGCATCGACCCGCCAGGACGCCCAGGCCAAGGCGCTGGGGGAGTGGCTGCGAGCCCGGGTCGTGTCCGTGCCCCGTTCGGTCGTGGACTCGACGGATCGCTGACCATGTGCGCCCCGACGGTCTCGGAATCTGGGACCCCCAGCGGGGTCAGATGCCGCCGGCGCTCAGTCGGTCCAGGAACTCCCGTTGCGCCACGATGATCTTTGCTCGAGCCGCCTCGACCCCGAACCAGGCGACGCGATCGAGTTCGGGGAACGTCTCCATTCGGCCTGACTTCGGTGGCCATTCCATCTCGAACGTGTTGCTCACCGCCATCGCGGGATCGAAATCGGTGGTGTCGTCCAGAAGGGCCGCCCACGCCCGAACGACCTTGCCACCCGACTGACGAAGATCTCCGAGGTCGACGAACTCACCTGCGGGCACGGCCACGCCGACCTCCTCGCGGAACTCGCGACACGCCGCCTCGAACGGGTCCTCGTGCGGTTCGTACTCGCCCTTCGGAATCGTCCAGGCCCCGGCGTCCTTGCGGTCCCAGAACGGCCCACCCATGTGACCGAGCAGCACCTCGACCGCATCGCCGACGGAGCGGTGCAGCACGATCCCTGCACTCTGTCGCATGCCCGAGTGTGACATCTGGGGTCAGACCCCAGATGTCACACCGAGCAATCGCAGCACGACGCGGGCCTCGTCGATGCTGGCTGGTCGGTCGACGACCGCTTCGAGGCGCCACTCGTTGGTGTCGTCAGGGTCGCGGAGGATCTGGCTGACGCGCCCGCTCGAGGTGTCGAAGCGAAACAGCTCTCCGGATCGGGCGCCGGGGTCGGTGAGGATCTCATCGTGCTCGGCCCAGTACGGCTGCATCGCCTCGATCAACGTCTCGCCCGACGGCCACAGCTCGCGGTCGGCATCAGCAACGATCTCGTCGTACGAGCGTCGACGGGCCAGCTTCTGCACCCAGTCGAATGCCCGATTGCGCACCATCACCCGGAACGCCCGGTGGTCGTCGACGATGGTGCGCTCGCCGGTGGGCAAGGTCGGTCGAAGATCGTCGACCGACGTTGCATCCTCTGGATGCAGGAGTCGCTCCCACTCGTCGATCAGGCTCGAGTCGACCTGGCGCACCACGGCGCCCAGCCACGCGACCATGTCGCCGAGCTCGGCTGTCGCCAGCTCCTCGGGCACGTTCTGGACGAGTCCCTTGTACGCGTCGGACAGGTAGCGCAGCACGACACCTTCCGACCGCTTCAGCCCGTAGTCGTTGACGTACTCGCCAAACGTCATCGCCCGCTCGTACATCTCGCGCACGATCGCCTTCGGGGCCACGGTGTCGCCACCCACCCATGGATGACGGGAACGGAAGTCGTTGAAGTTCCCGTAGATCCACGCTGCGTTCGGCTTCGGGTACTCGACCTGCGACAGGCGCTCCATGCGCTCCTCGTACTCGACACCCGACGACTTCATCTCGGCCATCAACTCGTCCTTGGCCCGCTTGACCTGGGCACCCAGGATCACGGCGGGGTTCTCCTGCACCGACTCGATGATCGTCAGCATGTTCAGCGCATGGTCGATCGCATCGCCGGAGCTCGACTCGGACCCGACGTCGGAGTCGGCGGCGTCAGCCGCCTCCACCTCGGCGGCGGGCAGCGCGTGCAGCGCCTCGACCGCCCACAGCGACAAAGGCTGGTGGAGCGCGAACTGGTCCTGCAGGTCGAAGTTCACCCGCACCAGCCGCCCGTACTCGTCGGGCTCGTCGGGGAACTCGAGCATCCCGGCCTCGACCAGCGACCGGTAGATCGAGATCGCCCGTCGGATGTGTGCCCGCTGGCGCCTTCGGGGCTCGTGGTTGTCGGTCAACAACTGACGGAGGGCGCGACATCCGTCGACGGCCGTGCCGTCGGCGTCATGCACGACGGGGCGGTCGAGCAGGTTCATCACCATCTGATGGCTCACCTGGAAGTGCGACTTCAACTCCTCGGGTTCGCCGCCGACCAGTTTGTCGAAGGTGTCCTGGGTCCAGTGGGCATACCCGCGATCGGGCTGCTTCTTCTTGACCACCTTCTTCTTTCCGGTCGCCGCCGCCTTCTCGCCGAGGCGCTGGTTCTCCACCACGTGCTCGGGCGCTTGCACCCAGACGTCGCCTCGATCGTCGAACCCCTTGCGCCCGGCCCTCCCACCGATCTGTGCGAACTCGCGATTCGACAAGATCCGCACGCCCGACCCGTCGTACTTGCACAGCTGCGTGAACAGCACAGACCGGATCGGCACGTTGACGCCCACGCCGAGGGTGTCGGTGCCGCAGATGATCTTCAGCAGCCCGTCCTGCGCGAGCTTCTCGACGAGCAGGCGGTACTTCGGCAGCAACCCGGCGTGGTGGACGCCGACGCCGGCGGTGATGAACCGGCGGAGGTCCTTGCCGATGGGGGAGTCGAACCGGAACCCGGCGAGCGCCTCCTTCACCCTCGACTTCTCGTCCTTGGTCAGCGGGTCGAGAGCGAGGTAGTTCTGCGCCGCTTCGGTCGCGTCCTTCTGCGTGAAGTGCACCAGATAGATCGGCGCCCGGCCGGACTCGAGCAGCGACGTCACGCTGTTGTGCAGCGTGCTCGTGCGGTACTCGAAGTCGAGCGGCACCGGCCGCTGAACAGATGTGACGACGGTGGTCTCGCGTCCCGTGCGCTCGGTGAGGTCGCGCCGAAAGAACTCGACGTTGCCGAGCGTCGCCGACATCAACAGGAACTGGGTGTGCGGCAACTCCAACAACGGGACCTGCCAGGCCCACCCCCGTTGCGGGTCGCCGTAGTAGTGGAACTCGTCGACCACGGCGACGTCGACCGGGGCATCGCGACCGTCGCGCAGTGCCCAGTTGGCGAGGATCTCCTGCGTGCAGCAGATGATCGGAGCGTCGGGGTTGACGGCGGCGTCACCCGTGACCATTCCAACACGGTCGGAACCGAACTCACGGCACAGCGCGAAGAACTTCTCGCTGACCAGCGCCTTGATCGGCGCCGTGTACACGCTGCGCTTGCCCTCGGCGAGCGCAGCGAAATGGGCGGCGGCGGCGACCAACGACTTGCCCGAACCCGTCGGCGTGTTGAGGATCACGTGGTTGCCGAGCACGACCTCGAAGATCGCCTCGTCCTGCGCCGGGTACAGCTCGAGGCCGATCTCGTCGGCGTAGGCGGTGAAGCCGGCAAGGATTGCGTCGCCGTCGGCCGTCGGCGGGAGATGCCGAAGCAGCCGAGGTTCGATCACGTGGCTGCGCTCAGGAGCAGGTGTTCGAGAGCACGTCGAAGACGGCATTCGCCGCGCTGCCGACGCCGGTGACTGCTGTGGCGACCCCCGAGGCGTTGGCCACCGAGATGTCGCCGCCGAGGGCGTCGAGCGATTCGCCCAGTGCGTCCAACGATTCGTCGAGCGCGTTCAGCTCCGTTTCGGCAACGTCCGTTCCTGCATCGCGCATGTCGGAGACGTCCTGCTTGATGGCGTCGAACTGTTCGGTGACGGCGTCGACCCCCCCCGACACGATGTCGACGCTTGCGAGTCCGGTGACGTCGGTTTGCAGCGCTTCGCCTGCGGCACAGAACTGCTCTTCGGCGGAGGCGCTGTCCTCGTCGCTCCCACAACCGGTGGTCGCGACCGCGAGAACAGCAACCGCGGCCACGCACCCCCGAAGCCAGGTTGTGGACCGGGTGGAGGACAGAGAATTCTGAGTCATGGCCGAGACGCTAGCCAGTTGACGACGGGGAACCCTCAGACCCGTGTCGGTCGTCCGAAGCGTGCGTCCAGCGGCTCGGCGACCCGAACGAGTGCATCACCCGACGGCGCGCCCAGCCCGGAAGCGGCCACCGCGGTGTCGTCGAGCTCGACGATTTCGGCAGCCCGCAACGTCCATCGCGGATGCTCCACCGGATGATGGCGCAGCTGTCCGCGCCATGCTGCCACCGTGCCCCACCGGGCGGTCAGGAACATGTCCAGCGGCGTCGGCTCGACGATTGGCCCCGCCTCGATGACCAATCTCGTCGAGGCCCCGGGCGACCTGGGCCAGCGCCGGTGTGTGGTCCGATAGGCCCATCGGTCGCCCGTGTGTTCGATGGTCATCGTCGACCAGACGTAAGGGAACCCGATCGTCCACCGTGCGAACGCGACGACGGGCAGCCGGGCCGCGTCGAGCGACAGGAACCACACCGCACGGTTTCCTGCCGAGTCGACCACGTACGTGCGGACGTTGGTCTCGGCGAATGACGAGATCCACGGCATGGCCGGCAAGAAACCCGGGCCCGCACGGCGCATCCGGAACGGCACGAGCGACACCCACGCCTGCGGTCCGCCCCCATCGTCGAACGTGTCGACCCGCAACCCGGTCGGCAACAGCGCCTGGACCTCAGCGGGGTCGTATGCCCAGTGCACGAACGCGAGGTCGTCCCACCGGTTCCGCAACCATGCCCGGCGGATCGGGGTCGGACACGTTGGTGACAGGGGCCGGGGGTCAGCCGTCGTCGGTACGCTCGTCACGTGGCCAAGCATGACATCGAATCCGTCGAAGTGGACCGTCAGTCGCATGTCGAGGTCCTCTTCGAAGATGGTGTCCGTGCCCGGTTCGAACTCGGCCCGCTGCGTCAGGCGTGCCCGTGCGCCGACTGCAACGCGAAACGCACCCGCGACCAGCCGGTGGCGCCATGGATCGACGCGGGCCAGCCGATCAGCGTCACCGACGCCGAGTTGTCGGGTGCCTGGGGTCTCAGCCTCGACTGGAGCGACGGCCACTCGACCGGGATCTATGCGTGGGAGAAGCTGCGCTCGTGGGTCGATGCCGGCCTGGTCGGCACCACCACCGAACGCACCGACGAAGACACCGAGAATTCGACTTCGTGAACGCTCGATGACGACGTCGACATGCCGAGTATTCGCTGTCGACGCCGGATAGTTTCGCCGCGTGTCGACTACGGATCTCACCGCTCGCAAGGAGCCGGACGCCCCGACGTTGCGTCGTCCATCGATCTCGGTGATCGTCGGGCTCGTCGCCATCGTGGTCGCGTTCATCGGGATCGGTGCGCTCCACGCGCTGCAGCAGCCGCCCTACTTGCCCACCGACGAAACCGCTCATGTCGGGTATGCGCAGGAGGTCGCCTCGTTCCGGCTGCCGCAGATCCGCGACTTCCCCGAGGTGCCCGTCGAGGCCCGGCAGTGGCAGGCGGAGCGGTCGATGGCCAACGACACCCGTTACCGCGGGGTGTGGGTCGCGAATCACCCGCCGTTGCACTACATCGCAGTGGCTCCGCTCGTCTGGGCGAGTCGCGCAACCGGGTCGCTCGATGGTGGGCTGATCCTGATGCGTTTCGCCAACGTCGCCTTCGCTGCGGTCGGGGTCGTCTTCACGTTCCTGCTGGCGTCCGAGATCACCAGGCGCAACCATCGCCTCGCGTTGCTCGCCGCCGCACTTGCCGCGTTGGTGCCACAGGGCCATGCGGTCTTCTCGCAGGGCTTGAACGACGGTCTGGGGTTCGCTGCAGCGACCGCAGTGGTGTGGGCGGGCGCTCGCTGTCTCCGGCGCATCGACGCGTTGGCGAGACGCGAGCTGGCGCTGCTCGCAGCGACGGCCGCTGTTGCGTTCGGTTCGCGAACGGCCACGATGCTGCTGGCAATCGCCGTCGTCGGCATCGTTGCACTGCGGCGATTCAGCCGCCCAGCGCCGACGGCGCGCGAGCAACTGCGACGTGCTGTTCGTGTGGTGCTGGTCGGCCTCGGGCCGGCAGTCGTGCTCTTCGGGTGGTTCTACGCCCGCAACATGGTGCTGTACGGCGACGTCGGTGCATCGCAGTACTTGCTCGAAATGTTCCGTCGCGAACGCCGCGGATCGGTCCTCGACATGATGGTTCGCTGGCCGATGTGGTCGAACGTGTACGAAGGACTGATGTCGCCGACGACCCGGCGACGCATCGTTCCCCCAGGATCGCTGGTGCTCACGATGATCGCCGCAGTCGGCGTCGGCATGGTGCTGGTCACCGGGCGCATCACTCGCCGCAACCGAGTGGCGATCGACCGGGTCGTTGCGTCCGATGTTCGCAACGACGACACGTCGACGTTGCGGTGGCAGATCTCGCTCGGACTCGTCACCGTCGTGCTGATCGCGCTCACGATCGCCCAACATTCCAGCGGAGGCGGAAACGCCCACGCCCGATACACCATGCCGGCCATCGGCGTTGCCGCCGTGCTGGTCGTGGTCGGTATGGAGCGAATCTGGTCGCGTTGGGCGCCGCTCGGACTCGTGCTGATCGCCGGCTGGTGGGCGATCATCAACCTGCCGGTCGACATCGATCCGACGGTGCTGCGCCGTAACCGCGACGACGGTCGGCTTCCGCCCTCTGCGCTCCAGGTGCTCCCGCTGAGCGACGGGTGGCGAACGGGGGCCGGCGTGTTGATCGCCGTCGGTGTGTTCGTGGCGGTTGGGGCACTGTTGGCATCGATGCGCTCGCCCGCTCGCCCCGTGCACGGTCCCGACGTCTTCGAGCCCACGTCGCCAGCGCCGTCGGGCGGCGGCGAACTCGTCGAAGTCTCGTGAGCGTCGGTGGCGCCGGTCAGCCGAGGACGAGTTCGGCGAAGCTCGGCAGCGCCATCGCCGGTCCGCTGACGAGGAACTCGGTGATGCAGGTCTCGCGCCACTTGGCGAGTTCGTCGCGGATCTTGTCGGGTGGCCCGACGAGTGCCACGTCTTCGACCATCGCCAGCGGGATCGCGGCGGCGGCCTCGGCCTTCTTGCCCTGCAGGTACAGCTCCTGGACGGTGTCGGCGACGCCGCCGTAGCCCATTCGAGCGAAGACCTCGTAGTGGAAGTTCGCGCCCTTCGCGCCCATGCCTCCGGCGTACAGCGCAAGGAAGGGACGCACGAGGTCCGCGCACTTCTCGGCGTCGTCGCCGGGGATGATCATCGCGGTCGCCGTGACCTCGAAACGCTCCTTCTTCGTGGGATCCCCCGAGGCATCAAAGCCCTGCTGGAGGCAGTCGCGGTAGAACTTGTCCTCCTTCGGCGAGAAGAACAGGGGCAGCCAGCCGTCGCAGATCTCGGCGGACAGCGCGACGTTCTTGGGACCCTCCGCTGCGAGGTAGATCGGGATGTCGTTGCGTAGAGGATGGACCGTCGACTTGAGCGCCTTGCCGAGTCCGGCACCGCCCTCGAAGGGCATGTCGTAGAACTCGCCGTGGAACTCGACCGGCTGCTCGCGAGCGATGATCGACCGCACGATCTCGACGTACTCGCGGGTGCGTGCCAACGGCTTCGGGTAGGGCTGCCCGTACCATCCTTCGACCACCTGCGGGCCGGAGGCGCCGAGGCCGAGAATGAATCGCCCGTTCGACAGGTGGTCCATCGTGATGGCTGCCATCGCCGTGGCAGCCGGGGTGCGCGCTGACATCTGCATGATCGCCGTGCCGAGCTGCAGCGTCTCGGTCGCCGCGCCCCACCAGGCGAGCGGTGTCAGCGCATCGGAGCCGTACGCCTCGGCGGTCCACACGGAGTTGAAGCCGAGTCGCTCGGCCTCCTTGACCCCTTCGAGCGCGCCCTTTGGCGGGCCGGCGGACCAGTAACCAGTGTTGTAGCCGAGCTTGATGTCTGCCATCGCCTCACCGTACGCGACACGGTGCTGGTGGGGCATGCTGGGGGAGTGGGAGCAGCCGACGATCGCCTCGTGGTGACCGACAGCGTGCGCATCCCGCGCCACGAACTCGTTGCGAGCTTCAGCTCGTCGGGCGGGCCCGGTGGCCAGCACGCCAACAAGGCAGCCACCCGCGCCGAGCTGACGTTCGATGTCGAGACGTCGTCGGCGTTCTCCGACGCTCAGCGCTCGCGAGTGCTGGCCAAGCTCGGACCGATCGTGCGCGTCGCCGCCGACGACGAGCGCTCGCAACTGCGCAATCGGGCGCTCGCCGAGGAACGTCTTGCAGCAAAGTTGCGCGAGGCGCTCCACGTGCCCCGGCGCCGCCGAGCCACTCAACCGACCCGGGGTTCGCAACGCCGGCGAGTCGATGCCAAGAAACAGCGTGGCGAAACCAAGCGCTACCGGCGCCCGCCGACACTCGACGACTGACGCGGCGCTGCACCGAGCCGCTGCGATGAGCGAAGCGACCGCATGTGCGCGACTCGCTCATCGCCAACGCGTTGTATGACGATGGCGGGTCAGGTCGGGGTGAACGTGACGGGGAGGTGCGTGGGGCCGAAGATGGCGGTGGTGGCCGGCTTCCACTCGATGGTTCCGTCGACCGCGAGGTCGGGCATACGGCGAGCGAGGATCGGCAGCGCTTCTTGGAGTTCGGCCCGCGCGAGGGCAGCGCCGAGGCAGTAGTGGATGCCGGACCCGAACGTCAGCTGTGGTTGACCGGACGGCTCGCGGGTGATGTCGAACGCGCCCGGGTCGTCGAACACGGTCGCATCTCGGTTCGCGCTCGCCATCGACGTCATCACGATGGTTCCTGCGGGAAAGCGCCGGTCGCGATACTCGATGTCTTCGCTGGCGAACCGCGCGGTCCCGCGCACCGCGCCGAAGTAGCGCATCACCTCTTCGACCGCCCGCGGTGCGATGTCCGGGTCGTCGGCGAGCCGCTTCCATTGATCGGGATGACCCGAGAGCAGCCCAACTGCGCATCCGAGCTGGTTGCGGGTGGTGTCGGTGCCGCCGACGATCACCGCGTCGACCATCATCACCAACTCGTCGGTGCTGAGGCGGTCGCCCTCCTCCTCGGCGGCGATCAGATCGGTGATCAGGTCGTCCTGCGGATCGTTGCGGCGGTCGGCGATGAGGTCACGCGAGTACTCGTCGAGCTCGGCTTGCGCCGCCTTGATCAGTTCGAGCTCCTCGAGCACGTTGCCGTTGAAGATGCGGAGGACGTCCTCGGCCAGGCGCGAGAAGAGCTGCCAGTCCTTCCGCGGCGCGCCCAGGAGTTCGCAGATGATCGGAATGGGGTAGGGCTCGCAGATGTCGACCGCGATGTCGGCCCGACCGGTCGATGCCACTGCATCGACGAGTTCGTTGACCACTTCACGCATGAACGGGCGGAGCCGGTCGGCTGATCGCGGCGAGAACGACTTGGCCACGAGACGGCGCAACCGTGTGTGCACGTCGCCCTCTGCCGACAGGATCGACACTCGACGATTGGCGAGGAAGTCCTGATCGGTGATCCCCATCATCTCGGGGATCTTCGACGTTGCGCTGTGCCAACGCTTGTCGCGGAGTACGGCAACGACATCGGGATACTGCAGGATCGAGTACCCGACGGCGTTACGCACGATCCAGTGGTCGGCGGCGAGCGATGCGATCAGCTGCTGGCGTTCGATGTCGCTCAGGCTCGGATCGTCGATCGACGGCAGGTCGAGGTCAGCCACGTGGGTCATCGGCACACCGTAGGGGAGCGTCGACGCTCGCTGACAGGCGGTCAGCCGGCAGCAAGCGCATCGATCGCGGTGGCTCCGAGTGATTCGGCGACGATTGCGTTGGCGTAGTGACCGTCGATGGTGTTGAGGCCGTGGGCGATGGCGGGGTCGCGTCGTGCGGCGCCGATGGCGCCGTGGAGGGCGACCTCGAGTTGGTAGGGCAAGGTGGCGTTGGTGAGTGCGTAGGTGCTGGTGTGCGGCACGGCGCCGGGCATGTTGCCGACGGCGTAGTGCACGATGCCGTGTTCGATGTAGGTGGGGTCCTCGTGGGTGGTTTCGCGGGTGGTGGCGATACAGCCGCCCTGGTCGACGGCGACATCGACGATGACCGCTCGCGGCTTCATGGCTTGGACCATTTCGTCGGTGACCACGACGGGGGCTCGTCCGCCGGCGACGAGGATGGCGCCGATCACGAGGTCGGCGTCGGCGAGGGCGCGTTCGATGGCGCCGCGGTTGGAGGCGGCGGTCATGATGCGGCCGCGGTGGATCTGGTCGACGAAGCGCAGTCGGTCGAGGTTCTTGTCGATGAGGACGACTTCGGCTTCCATGCCGGCGGCGATCCATGCCGAGTTCCAGCCGACGTTGCCGGCGCCGAGGACGACGACTTTCGCGGGTCGTACGCCGGGTGCACCGCCCATCAGCACGCCTCGGCCGCCGTTGTGGCGTTCGAGGAAGTGAGCGCCCATCTGGGGGGCGAGTCGGCCGGCGACTTCGCTCATCGGGGCGAGCAAGGGCAGTGATCCGTCGGCCAATTGGACGGTTTCGTAGGCGACCGATGTGGTGCCCGCTGCGAGAAGTGCATCGGCGACGGCGGGGTAGGCGGCGAGGTGGAGGTAGGTGAACAGCGTGAGGTCCGCGCGCAGGTGGGCGAACTCTTCGGGTTTGGGTTCTTTGACCTTGACGACCATGTCCTGGGCCCAGGCGTCTGCGGCGGTTGGGACGATGTCCGCGCCGGCTGCGATGTAGTCGGCGTCGGTGATCGACGCACCTTCGCCGGCGCCGGTTTCGACGAGCACGTCGATGCCGTGTCGTTCGAGTTCGCGCACCCCGTCGGGAGTCATCGCCACCCGGTGTTCGGCGGTCTTCACTTCTCGCGGAACACCGACGGTGCGGATGGCGGGTGCGGGTGCAGTCATGGCGCTCATCATGCCTGATCGATCATGCGCGACGTCGCGACCACTACCGTCGGGGCCAGATGACGAACACCGACGCACCCCGAATCCACCTCGGTCCAACCGGTGGCCCCGACTGGCTCGCCGACGCCGTGATCGCCGGAGGCGGCGAACTCGTCGGGCCGGATGTCGCCGAGGCGGTCGTCTGGGCCGACGCCCGAGCGGTCGACTCGTTGCGCGAGATCCTCGATGACGCCGATCACATTCGTTGGGTGCAACTGCCCTTCGCAGGCATCGAGAACTTCGTCGACCATCTCGACCACGATCGGACGTGGACGTGCGGCAAGGGTGTCTACGCCGAACCGGTCGCCGAGATGGCGTTGGCGCTCGGCATCGCCGGGCTGCGACACGTCGGCACCTACGCCCAGGCCACGGAGTGGTCCGCGCCCCACGGTCGCAATCTGCTCGACGGACGCGTCACGATCCTCGGCGGCGGCGGGATCACCGAGTCGTTGGTGCGGTTGCTGCAACCGTGGCACTGCGACATCACAGTCGTGCGCAATCGGGCGGAGCCGATGGACGGGGTCGATGAGGTGCTCGAGGCGGACCGGTTCGCCGACGCACTCCCCGGTGCCGACCTCGTGGTGCTCGCACTCGCATTGACCCCCGACACGGAGGGGATGTTCAGCGCCGATGAGTTCGGGTTGATGGAGCGTCATTCGTGGCTCGTGAACGTGGCCCGTGGGCGTCACATCGTCACCGACGACCTCGTCGAGGCACTGCGCACTGGCGTGATCGGCGGCGCTGCGCTCGACGTCACCGATCCCGAACCGCTCCCGGCCGGCCATCCGCTCTGGTCGCTGCCGAACTGCATCATCACGCCTCACGTCGGCAACACGCCCGAGATGGCGAAGCCGCTGCTGGCGCAACGCGTCGCCGAGAACGTCCGCCGGTTCGCCCGCGGCGACGATCTGATCGGCCTCGTCGACGTCGACGCCGGCTATTGACCCGTCGGTTTCCGTAACCTGATCGGACCGTGTCCGGCCTGACCAACTACGACGTCCTCGGTGTCGCGCCGACCGCCGGCGTCGACGAGATCCGCGAGGCCTACCGTCGGCTCGCTCGCGAGCACCACCCCGACCGGACTGCGACGAGCGGTGGTGACAACGGGTCGGTCTCGATGTCGACGATCAACGAGGCGTACCGGACACTGAACGATCCCGCTCGCCGAGCCGTCTACGACGCGTCGCTTCGGAGTGGTTCAGTGCCCGGACCGGAAGCAGCGTCGGCGACCCCGCCGGCAGAGCCGGCGATGCCGGCGTTCCCGAGCCACCTCGGCCCAGCGCGCTTCCCGTGGCGGTCGGTGACGTTCTTCGCCGCGCTGGCGATCATCGGCATCATCGTGCTCGCCCAGTTCACCGAGCCCGGCGAGCCTCGCGGCCCCGACGGCATCATCCAGATCGGGTCCTGCGTCATGATCGAGCCGAACGGCGACGCGCGCGAGGTCGCCTGCACGGCTGATCTCGACGTCGACCTCGTCGTTGAAGCCTTCGTGCCGTTCGACGACGCGTGCCCGGGCGGCACCGTTGCCCACCGCGATCGTCAGGGCATGGGTGTGGCGTGTGTCGGCGTCGGTCTCGAGACGGGTCGATGAGAAGCCATCGGTCTGGTGTGACATCCGCGGTGCCGCTGCTAACTTGAGGCCTCCCCTAGGGGCGATTAGCTCAGCTGGAAGAGCGCCACGTTCACACCGTGGAGGTCGGGAGATCGAGACTCCCATCGCCCACCCTGTAAGTCCTGGTCAGAGGCCATATCGCCCGACCCCGCCGGTTGCGGGAAGCCGCCAGGTGCACACCAGGTGCACAGGATTTTCCGTCGCCAGTCGTGACGCACCACCTCGCAGCGGATCCGTCGGCACGAGTCGACCCCAGACAGCACGCCTGGATTCGATCTCCGGATTGCGTTCGGAGCGGCCGCGGACGCGTGTCGTACTCCGTCGGTGACGGCCGTGTCCTGATCTTCGGGACGGAGGCCGAGATGTGACATTCGTCACAGCCAGAGTGCTGCCGAGTGTCCGCTGGTGTCCACTGGTGTTCACGAGTGTCCGCTGGTGTCGAAGCGTCCGGCGTCGGCAGATTTGGGCCTCTTGTCTCCTGAATTTCATGGGTGTAAGTAGGACGGTCCCATGGATCCGATGGACGACATCGTGGAGCCGGCACCGCCCGAGCTCCTGACGGTCGAGGAAGCGTCGAAGGTGATGCGCATCGGCCGGCAGCTCGCGTACGACCTGGCGAACGACTACCTCGCGTCGGGCGGAACTCAGGGCTTGCCGGTGATCCGCTTCGGCGTCAAGTGCTTGCGCGTGCCCCGATGGGCGTTGCTCGAGCTGGTGTCGACCGGCAACGTCGTGCGCCTGTGCGACGGGCGGGTCTCGTCAGGGGCAGCGGGTGGCGACTGAACCATTCCGTCGTCCGGTGACCACAGGGCCAGATGCAGCGAAGCTGCGCCGGCAACTCGGTGCGACGTCGTGGGTGGTTCTCGAAGAGATGATGGAGCGCTCGACCGGCGACGGCGATCACGTCGTCGCCCAAGTGTCGATCCGGTCGCTGGCCTCCTCCCTCGGACTCGCAAAGGACACTGTCGCTCGCGCCCTTCGTCGGCTCAGCGATGTCGGCGTGATCGAAGCGGTCCAGGTCCGTGCCTCGTCGGGAGTCTTCGAGGCCGGCTCGTATCGTCTCGCAGTACCCGCCAGGTTCGTCTCCGTTGCCTGCCCGTCGCAGCCGCCTGCGGCTCCCTCGAGTTCTCGCTCGTCGGCCCGCTGCTCGTCCGGGCAGCTCTCGCTGCTCTCCGAGGTCTGAGAGCCCCTGTCGTGTCTGCTCGTCGCTTCGCTCGTTCTTCAAAGTTCAGACAGGTGCCCGCGCGCAGGTGGGAGCGATCTTGATCAGGGTGACGACGTTGTATGCGTCGGGGGCGGGAGTGTCTGCTGCCTACTACACGGGCTACCTGACGAAGGCCGACGGTGAACAGCCGGGTGTGTGGGCCGGGTGCCAAGCTGCGGGACTCGGTCTTGCGGCGGAGGTGACGACCGAGGCCCTCGAAGCACTTCTAGCGGGCCACCATCCGACGACTGGGATGCAGCTCGGCCGGGCGCTGGAGGATCGGGTGGATCGTCATGGCAACACCATCAAGGCGGTGGCGGGGTATGACGCCACCCTGTCAGCACCGAAGTCGTTGTCGGTGCTGTGGGGTCTGACGGGTGACGACGGGTTCGCCGAGTGTCATGACGTCGCGGTGAACGCGGTCGTGCGAATGATCGAGCGGTACGGCTCGACGACACGGATCCGCTCGAACGGCTCCCGCTTGCATCCGGAGACGCAGGGGTTGACGGTGGGGGTGTTTCGCCAGTCGACGAGCCGCGCTGATGATCCGCAGTTGCACACCCATGTGGTGATTTCGTCGAAGGTCCAAACGGCCGATGGTCGCTGGTACGCGCTCGATGCGTTGATGCTGAAGAAGTACCAGCAGGCCTTCGGCTACCTCTACCAGTCGGTCCTGCGCGCCGAGGTGACCGCCCGGTACGGGGTGGTGTTCGATCCGATCGTGAACGGCCAAGCCGAGATCGCCGGCGTCCCGACGGAGCTGTTGGAGCAGTTCTCGAAACGGTCCCGTGAGATCGGTGCGGAGATGGGCGACAAGCTTGCCGACTTCCTCGATCGTGAGGGTCGTGATCCGACGGGGTTCGAGTACGCGGCGATGGAACGCGAAGCCGCAGTCGACACGAGGTCGAGAAAGTCCGGGTTGGGTGTTTCGGATTTGCGGACACGGTGGGAGCGCGAGGCCGCCGACCTCGGAATGGACGTTGCCACGTTGACCAAGTCGATCGCCGATGCAGCCATGGCGCATCCGTTGGAAGCGTCGCCGTTGGATGTATCGGACGTGATCGAGTCGTTGGCGTCGCGGCAGTCGACGTGGAATCGGATGGACGTATTGCGCACGATCTGCGACACGGTGACCTCGCAACCCGGACACGACGGAACCAGCTGGGCGAACGCACTCGACGCGTCGGTGAACACGGTGCTCGAGTCGTGCATCGATCTGGATCCGATTATCGAGTCGACGTCTCGGCGGGGGTCGGATGGTCGGTCGGTGTGGATCGAGCCGATCACGAACCAGTCCACCAGCGAGCACGTCTTGACCCAGGAGGAGCACATCGTGTCGTGGGCAATCGACGCCCAGGCCGACGACCCGACACCGTCACCCACAATCGCTGACACGGCGTTGGATGATGGCCAGCATGCGTCGGCCAGCGCCGTCGCCGGCCACGACCGGCTCGTGCTGGTCGTCGGTCCGGCCGGGGCGGGCAAGACCCGCATGCTGCAAGCGGCCGTGTCCGATCTGCACGGGCAACGGCGCGCAGTGATGGGCTTGGCGCCGACGGCGAAAGCCGCCCGTGTCCTGGAAACCGAGACCGGCATGATCGCCGACACCGTCGCCAAACTCCTCTACGAACTCGACCGACCCGACAGCGACGAGTCCTCGTGGGACGCGGGGCCGGGCATGACGGTGATCGTGGACGAGGCCGGCATGTTGAACACCTCCGACCTGTCACGCCTCGTCACCCACGCCGAGCAACGCCAATGGCGACTCGCGCTCGTCGGTGACCCCCACCAGCTCCAAGCCGTGGGGCGGGGCGGCATGTTCCTCGAGTTGTGCGACACCGGGCGGCGTGTCGAGCTCGAACACCTGCACCGGTTCACCAACCGGTGGGAGGCGGCCGCGTCGCTGGAGTTGCGGCACGGCAACCCATTCGTGCTCGACACCTACAGCGCTCACGGCCGTATACGACCCGGCACGTTCGCCGAGCATCTCGACGCGATCGCCGACCTTTGGCAGCAGTGCCAGGCTGCGGGTGAGTCGTTGTCGATCACGACAACTCGCACCGAACACGTCAACGCGATCAACGACCACATCCAACAACGCCGCCTCGACGCCGGTCAGCTCGACGAGGGGACACTCACGCCAGTCGCTGATTCGTGGGTGATGGTCGGCGATGTCGTCGCAACACGCCGGAACGATCGCCGACTGCGCACGAGTGTGGGGGAGCCGGTGCGCAATCGTGAGCGCTGGACCGTCTCCGCGACCGACAGCGTCGAGGAGGGTGATGTGACCGTGACCCGACTCGACGGACACGGCACCATCACCCTGCCGCGTGACTACGTCCGCGAGCACGTACAGCTCGCGTATGCCACCACCGAACCGGGCGCCCAAGGCGACACGTCCACGTGCAGCGTCACGCTCGCCACGACGGCGACGACGCGGCGTGGCCTGTACATGGCCATGACCCGAGGTGAACGTGAGAACCTCGCGCTCGTCGTCACCCAATCCCATGACCTGGCCGAAGCGCGCAGCGTGCTCGAAGGCGTCCTCATCGCCGACCGTGCCGACATCCCCGCCGTGGTCCAACGCCGCACCCTCGCGGCGACTGTCCCTGCCAGCCTGCCGCAGAAGCGCATTCAGGTCCCCGGCTGGTTCGACCAGGTCTGTGCCGACGCCGAGGAGCATCGGCTTGTAGCTCAGCAACGGCTCGACGAACGCAATGCCGAGCGCGCTGCCGCCCGAGAGCAGGTTGCGTTGGCCAGGCGTGAGTTGCCCGGCGCCGAGGCGGCGCATGAACCGTTTGCTGAGCAGGTCGACGCCGCCGGACGAATCGTGAACCAGGCACAGTCGGCACTACGCGACGCCCAAGCCGGCCTCCGGCGTGCAGGACGGATACACCGCCGTTCCGCTCGCCGTGACGTCGAGGCGGCCAGCGACGTCCTCGCCGTCGCGACCGACCGACTCACCCGAGCCGAGGAACTCGCGACGCCGACTCGGCGCCGTGTCAACGAACTCCGCAACGTCGTCGACGATCACCACCGCATGGACTCCACTCGACGAATGTTCGACGACTTCAACGATCTCGAAGGCGTCGCCTACGACGCCGGGCGTCTCTGCCACGCGCTCGACCAATGGAAGCACTGGGCCAACGGACGCAACCTTGACAACGCCGCGCTGGCCGAGATCGCCGCCACGCTGCGCGACCACGACGACCGGCCCGGCATCAGCCAGCTCGCCGCACCACTCGCTCAGTGGGCCCGGCGACGAGGACTCGAACTCGAACCGCCCACGCCAACGACGCCGACTCGGTCGTCGATCGGCATCGAAATCGGGTTCTGAAGGCACGCCAGCTCAGACCCGTAAATTGGTGATTATGCGGTGGGTCGATCGGGCTCCGAGGTCCCACACTTCGCCGGATCTGTGGCGCGTACCGCAGCGTCGGATCGTATGCGTCCCGCG
>Ga0307379_10005799_pt1 | contig 17123 bp, 11 predicted proteins | sample UN2MG_FD_202237 | JGI IMG/M metagenome (GOLD analysis project Ga0307379, IMG submission 202237) | Soil microbial communities from Risofladan, Vaasa, Finland - UN-2 | ecosystem: Environmental > Terrestrial > Soil > Coastal area > Acid sulfate soil | place: Finland: Risofladan, Vaasa | collected... | reverse complement strand
GGATTAGATGCTGGACAAGAAAAGATATTTAATGACAATTCAGCCGGTACAGATGGAAAAAGATACGTCGGAAACTTGGCTTGGATGATTTCAAATTTCATGATTTACGAAAGACCTTTGGTTCTGTGCTTGCTCAGAACGGTGTATCCACAGCTGTCACACAGAAATTATTGGAGCATTCTTCACCAGATCTGACAAACAAGGTATATACGAATGTTGATCCTGTCCTGCGGCATGCGGTGGATCAAATACCAGCTGGTGATTGGTTGTAATATGGACTTGTCGGAGGGATCTGACAATACCCTCTAATTAATGCTGGTACGGTTTTTGGGATCAGGCCATAGGGGCCAGGCAAAAGATTAACAGATTTATTGGGAAAGTGGGAAAGTTGCTTTTTTTCTATATTCTTGCGAATTGAATTCAATGGTTATATCATCTATTGTTTATTTGTAAAAAGAGCATTTAACGAACTAAAAGTCATTTGAGCCGTATTGACAAGGATGTTATCCGAATATCACAACTGCTATGCAAATGGAGGTGCTGATGTATCGATTTGCGGTTTTGCCGTATTGTAACGCTGCTCCGCTCGTATATTATATATCCGATTTTTGCTCCTCAATCAAGCTTTTAGAAAAATACCCGCCGGAGATGTCTGAAGAATTGAAATCCGACCGTGTTGACGCAGCCCTTATACCCATAGTAGATTTTCTCACAAATGAGAATTTAAGAATGATTCCCGGATTAGGTATCTGTGCCAATGGGCCGGTAGAAAGTGTATTACTGCGGTCACTAAAGCCTCTGGATGAAGTTAAGTCTATCAGGTTCTTTCCCGAATCCAGGACATCCAACGCACTCATTCAGGTATTGCTTTTCCAACATTTCGGAGCAAATCATGATATTCGTTTTACTACCGACGATCCCGGAGCGGATGCGACAATCATGATTGGAGACAAGGCTCTTCGTGAGAGCCAAACCGACTACACCTACGACTTGTCTGATATGTGGAACCGGCAAACAAACCTGCCATTTGTATTTGCCGTATGGGCTTATAAAGCAGACTTCTTCGACCGTACCGATATCAGCTCTATCCTGTACAAAACCAAAGAAAAAGGCTGCAATAATATTTCCATCTTATCGCGGCATCATGCCGAACGGCTGAATCTTGATCCAAGTTATATCCAGCATTACCTGACCGATTGTTTATATTATGATATCGGCCCTCGGGAAGTTGAGAGTATAAAATTATTTCAGGAGTTAACGGCTCATATTAGTGGTGATGATTCAAAAGTTCCCGTGTTAAGCGTGCGCCACCCCATAAAGGAGAACGATGAAAACTTATGATGACTGCACAACGGCAGCAGACGTTCGGTTAGAAAGAATTTCTTCTGACCGCGCCCTGGAAGATCTCCTTTACGCCGATACGGCCGAACTGATGTTCCGCGCTGACCAGATACGCCGGGCCAGGCACGGCAGGAAGGTTCATTTCGTTCACAGCCTTAATATCAATCCGACAAATCTATGTACCAATCAATGCAAACTCTGCGCTTTCTGGAAAGATAACAATTCGCAGGAAGGTTATGTCTTAACCCTGGAACAAGCCACGCAGCGCCTCCGTGAGGCTGTCGGTTGGGGTCTAACCGATCTGCACGTGGTAGGAGGCCTGACTGAACAACTGAGACTGGATTATTTTTTGCAACTGTTTCAAAAAGCCAAAGAGATTTTACCATCAGTTGTTATTCAGGGACTTACGGCAGTTGAGATTCACTGGCTCGCCGGCCTTGAAAAGATGTCTGTACGGAAAGTTTTAACTGAGCTTAAAGCAGCAGGTCTTGGTGCCATACCGGGCGGTGGAGCTGAAATATTTAATGAATCGGTTCGCAGGGAAATTTGCCCGAACAAGATTTCAGCCGATCAGTGGCTTGCTGTTCACCAGAAAGCTCATCAACTCGGAATTAATACTAATGCCACAATCCTCTTCGGCCACATTGAAAAGCTAGAACATATTATCGACCACCTGATCCGTTTACGCGATCTGCAGGACCAAACGAGAGGGTTCCTGGCCTTTTGCCCACTGCCGTTCTATCCATCCGGTACAGAGCTTGATATTCCCGCCGCACCGGGAGGGCACGCAATCACACGTATTGTTGCTTTGGCACGAATCGTCCTGGATAATTTTCCGCATATCCGCGTGCTGGCAAATTATATGGATCGCAAGCTTCTACAAACGATGCTGTTTTCCGGTGCAGACGATGTGGGAGGCACCAGCATAAATGAGCAAATCGCCAGTTCCGCAGGCGCCGGGGACAAATCGAAATTCTCCAGCCCAAAGGAGATGGGAAATTTCATTCGTAAGCTCGGACTGCAGCCGATTTTGTGCAACAGTATTTACGGGCGTCCCTCTGCTATAAATAAGATAGAGAGCCCGTATATAAGCTCATCATTATGGAGATTTAAGAACACACTGAGCAAAGCCAAAGCCGGAGAACGACTGAATTTCGAAGAAGCTGTTTACCTGCATGATAACGTTCCCTTTCAGGAGATTGGGCGTGTAGCGAATCAGCTCCGACATCAAAGGATACCCCATAAAAGATGTACGTTCATAATAGACAGAAATATCAGCTTCACAAATGTATGCACGGTAGGATGCAAGTTTTGCGCATATCATACTCTGCCCGGCCGTGAAGGCGGTTTTGTCATGTCGATTGGTGAAATCGTTCGCCGCGTCATCGAAGCCGCTAAGCTCGGAGCTACACAAATCATGCTTCAGGGAGGACTAAACCCGGCATTAGGTATTGAATTCTATGAAGAAATGCTTCGCAGTATCAAAAAAAATGTGCCGGATATCTGGCTGCATTCACTTTCTCCGGCGGAAGTGTTCTGGCTTGCTGAAAGAAACCACATCACGATCCAACAAGCCCTGGAGCGGCTGCGTAAAGCAGGCCTGGATTCGCTGCCCGGTGGAGGAGCTGAAATTCTAGTTGACGAGGTTCGCCAAAGGGTAAGCCCCGGAAAATTGATGACAGGGCAATGGTTCGATGTTATGAAAGCCGCTCATCGTATAGGAATGAGCACGACCGCAACTATGGTTTACGGTTTGGGTGAAACTACAGCCCAGCGAATCGAGCATATGATACGAATTCGGGACCTGCAGGATAAGACCGGTGGATTTCGGGCTTTTATTCCGTGGAGTTTTCAGCCGAACAACACGAAGTTGTCTTATCCATCAGCTTCCGGTGTGGATTACCTTCGAATTGTCGCTCTGGCCCGGCTTGTGCTGGACAATATCGACCACATTCAGGCCGGCTGGGTCACAGAAGGCCCTGACATGGTGGAGCTGGCTTTGAATTTCGGAGCCGATGATTTCGGCGGTGTCCTAATGGAGGAAAGCGTTGTCAAGGCAACCGGAGTATCATTCGGAATGTCCATTGAAAAAATGCTTGCATGCATTCGACGGACCGGCCTGACACCCGCTCTTCGGAACACCCAATACAATTTATTGGGTACTTATGATGAAAAGAAACAATTTATTCCAGCAGGAATCGAATGAATCAAACCGATTCAATTTTGATGACCGGGATAACCGGGTCACTCGGTAGTGTATTGGCCGGGCGAATCCTCAGAAGCGGCCATCGCATCAGGGCTGTAGTGAGGGAGCAGAGCCGGGTAAAAGCTCTAGCCCGAACAAAACAAATACTGGATATTGTCGGAGCTTTATATAGTGACCAAAATCTTGAGGTCATATTGGGTGATGTATGTCAGGAGAACCTGGGAATATCGAGTAAATATCTTTCAGGCATGTCATCCATTATTCATTGTGCAGCATTACTCGATTTTACGGATTACTCGGCCAAACGAAATCATCAAGTCAATGTAATCGGGACGGCCAATGTTCTCCGTCTGGCGGAATCACTTCATGTGCCGGTTTGTCATATCAGTACGGCATATATCGCCGGCAAACGACAGGGGATAGTGAGAGAAGATGAACTGGATCTGGGCCAGGAATACCACAACAGTTATGAAACATCCAAATGCCAGGCGGAACAGCATGTACAAAACTGGTCAAAGACAACCGGACTGCCTGTAATGGTTTTTCGGCCTTCTATTCTGGTCGGAGATTCGCAAACAGGCAGGATAGTGAATTTTGACGGCTTATACAACCTGCTGCGTTTTTTTGATAATGTGGCCGATCTGATACGGAATGAAGAATTTCGCGCTGCGGCCAATCCGCAGGCCACCAAGAATTTAATACCCGTAGATATCGCAGCGGATATGATCTGGAAAATCACTCAATCCAGGCGACCCGGTGTATATCATATTACCAACTCCGAACCGATATCCCTTGCTCACCTGAGGAAAATATTTATTAAGCTATTCAACATTCCCCGGGCAAGATTTGTCGAGGAAGAGGATTTTACCCGTAAAAAGAAAAGCCGATACGAACTAATGTATCAAAAGGCTTCGTCATTTTACTTGCCCTATTTGCGCCATGAACCCATATTCGACCGCACTTTCACAGAAAAGGCGCTCGGCAAAAACGAGTCGGTTGTTCCTGCGATGGACCTGAAGTATTTTCAGCGATTAGTCGCTTATGCCCGTGAGGTAAACTGGGGCAAAAAACAAACCAAATCCGTAGCGGTATCAAACGGCCGATACGAATATATCGTTGAAGATTATTTCAATCGGTTCCTGGTAAGCAAGATGCACAGGCAGCTCCTGCCGGATCTTAAGAAACTGTCGGCAAGCTGCAGGATTTGTGTCTCTGAAGTACCACTGAAAAGCTGGTCGCTTCGAATCGACCATGGGCGGCTCGAAAAAATATCACTAAACGGTACGGTATGCCAATGCACATTTCTGGTTGACGGTGATACGTTCGAACGAATTATAACGGGAAAACTTGCCCCGCAGCAGGCCTTCTTTCGAAAGAAAGTGGATATCAAAGGTAATATTGAAAAGGGATTGACATTAGCCACCGTCCTGGCGGCCTTTTTCCGAAAGTATCCTTACCAAACCGGAGAATATGATGGATAAGCTCTCCGACATTCTGACTCGACACGGAAGATGGCTGGCCATCGTTGCCATTTTATCGGTAATACTGCCGGCTCTCTGGCTTCCGAAGGCCCGGATAGATAATACTATCGAGGTATGGATAGGACGGCACAGCAAAGAATATTCACAGTATCTTGATTTTCTTAGCCGGTTCGGTAATGAAGAGTTCGTCGTTATCGCCCGCGAAACTGATGACCCTCTCGGCGAAGAAGCTCTTAATCTGCAGCGGTCTTTGTGCAAAAAACTCAGGCAGATTGAAAATGTTGAGACAGTACTGGCCCCTTCCGACCTGGCAGATGTATTGTCCAGGCTTCAGCCCAACTGGAAAGTCTTTCTGGAGCAAAGTGAATTTCCAAATAACCTCTTTTTTTCAAAGAATCATAATACATTCGGGATCATTGTATGGCTCAAAAAAATTGACACTCCCGCTTTGAGAAGAAAAACGGTGGAGGAGATCGAATCCGTTGTTCGAGAAAATTCGCCTACGATGGAAAAATTTCATCTGGCCGGTACACCTTTAATGAATGTGGCTTTGGACCGCGGCTCACAACAGGCCTCGCGTACTTTCTTGCCAATCGCTTTGTTGGTTTCTGTGGTGATTTTAGCTGTAGTGCTTCGAAACCTGTCCGGCGTCATTGCGGTCATTTGCTCCGTTGCTGTTACCACGCTCTGGACTTTAGGTCTGCTGGTTGCATTTGGTAAAACCCTGAATATGGTAACGGTCATTCTGCCCTCACTGCTTTTTGTCCTGTCGCTTTCGGGAGGAATCCATATCGCTTCGCGTTTCCTGCTGATTTGCTCTTCGAAACAAGACCGGACTGCCGCTATGCGTAAAACTCTGAATGAGGTTAGTTTGCCTATCTTTTTATCCAGCCTCACGACAGCGGTGGGATTCGGCTCTTTGATGATCTCCGACATGCAGCCGGTCGTTGACTTCGGAATTTTCGCGGCGATAGGAATTGCTTTGTCTTTACTGGTAAATCTTCTGGTTGTCCCGGGTTTACTTTTATTATTGCCGTTTCGCATTTCAAACGTCCGCTCATCCTCAACGCACTGGACCGGATGGATCTCGGTTCGGATGGTCGAGAAGAAAAAGATTGTCCTGGGAATATCAGGCATATTGCTCATATTGTGTATAAGCTGGACAACACAGGCCCGTGTGGAATCCAACGTGCTGAAATTTTTTCCTGAGACATCGAGAATAAGTCGGGATTACAAATTCGTCGGGGAAAATTTGACAGGCTTGTACACCGTCGAAATCGAGTTTGTCACGCCGACACAGAACGTCGGACAAATGTTCAAAGATATGGAACAAATGTCTCATCAGCTTTACAATGAATCCCAGGTCGCCAAGATAATTCACGCAGGCTCGATTGCTTCTTTTATAAAAAGCATTCATCGTCCTGCATTTTTAAGCCCCAGCCGGACGCGGGCAAATCCTCTTCGCACCCTGATGGGCCGATATCAAATCAGAAAGCAACAGCAGACTAATTTACGTATGTCGGTTTTTATACGGGCAATGTCAAGCAATCAGTTTTACGACCTTATAGAACGTATTCATGTACTGTTGGCTCAAAACCTCGATGATCAAACTAAATATACCGTCACGGGTGTTGTTCCCTTGCTCAACGCAGCCCAGCAGTCGCTAATCAACACGCAGATCAAAAGCTTCAGCCTGGCACTGGCGGTTGTGCTGCTGCTTATCGGGCTCTTCATGAAATCTCTTCGAGCATTAGCAGCCGCGATTATGCCGAACATCCTGCCTATTTTCGCATTGTTCGGCATTATGGTCCTTGCTGACATTCCCATAGACGCTGCCACTGTGATGATCGCCAGTGTGGCCATCGGTATCGCCGCGGACGATACGATTCATTTTCTCTCACATTTTCGTATACATCGATTAAGTGGAGAGCAAATCGTTCCAGCGATTCGCACAACTTTTTCAGAGATTGGCCCTGCGGTCACTTTAACCTCGGTTGTGGCAACATCTGGTTTTTTGATTTTGTATATGTCGCAATTTAAACCGGTCCGATACTTCGGTCTGTTGGCCGCGATAACAATGGTCACTGCATGGCTGGGTGATGTACTTGTCCTGCCGGCCTGTGCGGCAATCCTGAATTTATGGAAACCACATCCAAAGGAGGATTGCGCCAATGAATGATTCGGTAAACCAGAGGCTGCGGTATGTTTTAGATATTCATTTTGATCATAAAACCGGAAGTCCATATTGGCTTGAAAAGCAGAAACATCTCGACCTGAATGTCCGAAAAGAAATTCGCACTATCGACGATCTGTTTCGACTGGGCGCAATGGATGAAAATGCTCTGGCGAACAGACCCATTGAAGATTTCATTCCTCGACGATTTTCAAATTGCACAGAATATTTTATCGCTGAAACGGCCGGCACCCTTGGACGGCCAAAATCGACTGTTCACCGTCATGATGAATTTCACTTAGCCTTTGTTGAGCCTTTTATCAAAGCTGCCCAAAGATGTAATTTTCCGACAGGTGGCCATTGGCTTTTCATCGGTCCAACCGGTCCGCATATCATTGGCCAGGCCGCGCAGGCTTGTGCCCGGGCCATGGGCTCTGGAGACATATTCCGGGTTGACTTTGACCCACGATGGGCCAAAGCCCTTTTGCCCGGCAGTTTCGCAGCTAAAAGATATCTGCGGCACATTGAGCGGCAGGCTCAGGATATTCTTGAGGTCCAGAATATCGTGGTGTTATTTTCTACTCCGGCCGTGTTGGAAAATCTCTCAGAAAACCTCACCCCTGAAAAAAGACAGAAAATTCTGGGAATTCACCTGGGAGGTTTGGCTGCAAGCAATGAATTCATGAGTAAAATCGCCGACTCGTTTCCAAAAGCTGTTATCCTGTCCGGGTACGGAAATACCCTCTTTGGAATGATGCCGCAATTGCATTATGATAGCCGGACAGGATTTGAATATTTCCCATTGGGAAATCGATTAGTCGCGCAGGTCATTCAGGAACCGGAAGATACATTTGAAGTGAACCTTGCAAAAACCGCCGAGTATGAACAGCGAGGTCGGATTGTAATGCATCGTCTTGATGAGTTTCAATTGATTCTCAACATGGTCGAGAGAGATACGGCGATTCGAATTCATCCTCCACAGCACATCAAAGAAAATGGTTTTATTCTGGACGGCATCCGAGACCCAAAGCCGATTGTCAACGAAGTTACAAAAGTTTCACTGGGACTTTATTGATGCAGACAACTACAATTATTGAACAAATCAGCTTTTCGAGCGGCTCATTGAGGCTGTCGGGAATTCTTGCTTATCCGAGTGACCGGGAACCCGAAAAGTCTATTCTTCTTTGCCCGCCGCACCCACATTTTGCCGGGGATATGGAAAATAATGTTATTCAGTATCTGGCGAACTACTTTGCCAAAGATTCTGTTACTCTTCGTTTCGATTATCGGGGCGTAGGAAAAAGCCGGATTGACTTACCTTCCGGAACAAGCGTTTTCGATTACTGGCAGCAGGTGGAAAACAATATGGATTATCGTGATGCCTTGGAAGATGTTCAATCCGCGGCCGAAGAACTTCTGAGCAGTACTCAATGCCTTCCCTGTATAGTCATCGGGTACTCTTTCGGTGCGGCAACAGGTTTTCGATACGGTATCAAGGCCGGACCTGTGTCGATTCTAATTGGAATTGCTCCACCAATAGGAAAGGTGGATTTTGATTTTCTTAACTCTTGCACGAAACCCTGTTTGATAATAAGCGGAAAAGATGATTTCCTGTACACATCAGATCAACTTGAGAAATTTCGCCTGTCATACACTAACCGGACAACATTAGACATCTGGGAAAACAGTGACCATTTTTTTCGGGGAGAAGAAGAAAAACTCGCAATCGCAATCGAGAGTTTTATCTATGAAAAGCTTAATGAAGCTGGAAAGGAATAAACGATGCCTTTGAAAACAAAGCCCGAACTGCTTGCACCAGCCGGGACTCTTGAAGCTGCTATAGCGGTGCTCGATGCCGGAGCCGATGCTGTTTATGTCGGCGGAAAGCAGTTGAATATGAGACAGCACCGTCAAAGTTACAATTTGACCGATGAAGAACTCACTCAGGCGGTTCGATACGCTCATCAGAAAGGTAAGAAACTGTATTTTACTCTGAACAGCCTGGTCAGAGATTCGCAGCTTCCATCTCTTCGAAAAATCCTGAAGACACTCGGACAGATTGCTCCAGATGCAATTATCGTGCAGGACTTGGGAGTTGCTTCATTGGCAAGAGAAATCTGCGTTCAAATACCGCTGCATGCCAGTACCATGATGAACGTGCACAATCTTGAAACGGCTATGACTTTGAAAATGATGGGTTTTAAGCGGATCATTGTTTCACGGGACATTTCCATCTATGAAATCCGTCGAATAGCCGAACAGTCCGGAATGGAAATCGAGTATTTCATTCATGGAGATATGTGTATCACGCAGAGTTCGCTGTGTTACATGAGTGGAATCATCTTCTCTGAAAGCTCCAACTGTGGTCGTTGTATGAAACCCTGTCGATGGAACTGGAAGCTGACCGCCAGTAAGGGAAATGTCGAATTGGCCGGTCCTACGGAAGGATATTTACTGGCCCGGAAGGATTTGTGCCTTTTTCAGCATATCCCGGCCTTGATTCAAAACAAAATCGTTTCTTTTAAGATAGAGGGGCGAATGCGGACTGCTGAATTCATAATTGAAATGGTTCGGATATATCGCCGGGCGCTGGATGAATACTGGCAGGACCCGGTTCATTATGCAACAAATGCCGCCGAAATGGACAATCTCCTGAACAGCCGGGTTCGGGAATTCACTACGGCTCTTGCATTTACAAATTCGGGGCTGTCAGGTGTCGATCCTTCCGGACTACGTGAGCCGCGTTTTTTCAGTTACGCCGCACCGGAACCGGTTCTCTCAATGGAGCAAGACACGGATTTTATTACCGCCCCGGAGTCTTTGCCGGATTTAATTGCACAGGTATCGGATAAGTCCGCCGCCGAAGCGGCCCTGGATAACGGAGCCGACGCAGTCTATCTGAACAGCCAGGGATACATCCATCATTCCGGAAAAATGGATGACGCATGGATAAAAGAATTTTCCGGCCGCGCCGCATCGCAGAGCGCACGAGTTGCATTGATGATGCCTTATGTCACTGATGAACGTGACATGATCGAATGGAAGGACCGGCTCGCAAATGTTCGCAGCATTAGAAATCTTGCAATTGGTGTTTCCAATCTGGGAAGCCTCAGCATGGTTAAGAACCTCGGATTCAAAGAGATTATCGCCGACTTTCCTATGAATATATTTAACAGCGTTTCAGTCGACGAACTCTCCACGCTCGGAGCTACCAGAGTCACGGCCTCGACTGAATTGTCAACAAAAGACCTCTTGGATTTTGTTGATAAATGCCGCCTGCCCGTTGATATAATTGCTCAGGGTTCTGTGCTTGTCATGTTAATGGAACATTGTGTTATCGCTTCGTCCTCGGGAGCATCGCCAAAGGATATCTGCCCCATGCATTGCCGAAAAGACCGATTCGCCATGCAGGATGTACAGGGACAATCTTTTCCTTTAATTTGCGACCGCCGCTGCAGAAACCATTTATTCACCTCAACCGACATCTGCGTTCTGCCCCGACTGCATCTTCTGTCACAGGCTAATGTCTCCGGTATCCGTATCGAAGCCCAGCTTGATAATCCACAGATGGTCGGGCAAATCGTTTCAATTTATCGAAACTCACTGGATTCACTCGGAAACGGACAATATTTTGAAATATCGCAGAGCATCGAGTCTCTGGAGAGAGCGACAGGAAGAAAAATGAGTGACGGAGCATTGAAAAGTTTAACCAATATTGAGGAGCTGGAACGTGCCTGAAAATAAAACGCCGGGGCCGAAAACTATAATCGAAAAGAAAAAAAAGTACCTGATTCCCTGTGTATATCATTTTTATAAAAATCCTCCCCAGATTGTACGCGGAGAGGGGATGTTTCTGTACGACTCACAAGGACGACAATATCTGGATTTTTACTCCGGCGTCAGCGTTAATGCCCTTGGACATTGTCATCCCGAAATTACGGACGCTATTTGCAGACAAGTAAAAACCCTGCAGCATACAACCACGATTTATCTGACCGAACCGATAGTTAATCTGGCCGAACAAATGGCGCAAATCCTTCCGGGCAAATTATGCAGAACGTTTTTCTGCTGCAGCGGCTCGGAGGCCAATGAAGGGGCCGCATTGATTGCTACCCTTTATACGGGGCGCAGTGAATTTCTCGCTCTACAAAACGGTTTGCATGGCCGGACGAAATTAGGCATGAGTTTAACGGGGCTTTCATTCTGGCGAACGGATCCAAATCCTGTCGGAGGTATCACACACATACCCGCCCCGACCTGCTATCGATGTCCTTTTGGGCAATCTTACGGTCAATGTCATTTCCAGTGCATCCAAGCCGTGGAACAGGCCATCCTCACCTCGACAAGCGGCAAGCCGGCCGCTATGTTCGTCGAGCCGATTCAGGGAAATGGTGGGATTCAAGTGCCGCCTGCCGAATATTATCCCAAATTACGTCAGGTATTGGATAAATACCAAATGCTTTTGATTTCCGATGAGGTTCAGACCGGATTCGGTCGAACCGGCACAATATTCGCTATGGATCACTGGGACGTAGTACCGGATATTATAACGGGAGGAAAAGCCCTGGGAGGAGGAACACCCATCGGCTTTTTCTCTACCACAGAAGAAATCGCTCAAAGCTATACAAGCCCGGGAGCATCGACTTTTGGTGGTAATCCGGTCACTGCAACAGCAGGTCTTACATTCTTGAGCATTCTTAAACGAGAGGGATTGGCAGAACGCTCGCGGAAACTGGGAAGACAGCTCTTGGAAAGCCTGCAAACCGTCTTAGGAAAACATTCCTTTGTGGCCGATATAAGAGGTAAAGGGCTGATGGTGGGTGTGGAATTGATGTCATGTGAAACATTTGACGCACCGACGATGACCGATATGGTGCTGGAGAATATGAAGGATTCGGGATTTCTGCTGGGCAAGACCGGTCCGGGACGTAATGTGCTGACACTCATGCCTCCTCTGATTGTAGAAGAGCGGCAGATTCATCAGGTCATAGATGAGCTTGGAAAAGTATTGGATGTTATTCAATAAAACCCACCTATGGATTGCGATGCTGCTGTGCGCTCTGATACTGATCGGGTGCAAATCTTTCGACTATCTGACAAAGATAGAAAATACCTTTCCTGTCGCCAAAACCTGTGGCGAATGCCATATTGACATTTACAAAGAATGGTCTCAGTCGGCACATGCCCGAGCGTTTCTAAGTCCTGATTTTATGGCAATCACACAAGAGGGGTTGTTTGCAGATTGTGTTGCCTGTCACACTCCTGAGCCGCAGCTTACGCCGGAAGCTCCGGTCGCTCGTACTATTTTGCCTGAAGACGGAGTAACATGTACGACCTGTCACCTGGCAGACGGCAAAATGTTCGGGCCCGTCCAGCCGACGGGAGCTGTTCACCCACATCCAACCGAAGTAGCTCCAAACCGATTTACGGAAGCTGCTTTTTGCGGTCGATGTCATGAAGGAACCTATCAGCAGTGGCAAAAAACATCGGTCCAGCCCAGACAAACGTGTCAGCAGTGTCATATGCCTGTCGTAGTTCGTAAGGTAACGCAGGCAAAGGGCGGCATATCAAAACTGATTGTATCCATGGAAAAGCAAATAAACCTGCGAAAACATACCTTTATGATTTATCCTCAATCCGCTGACCAAGAGATATTTGAGCTCCATACGGCCATCGAGGAAAAACATGTCACGGTAGAACTTCTCAATCTTTTGCCTCATTCCTTCCCCACAGGGAATTTCGGAGTTCAGATCGGTGTCATGCTGGTTCAATTTATGGACGCTGATAGTCATGAGTTGCAAACACACCGGTACGAATTTGTTCAGGAACTGAAAACAAATTTACCTTCGGGCCAATCGAAGATATGGACATGGAACATGCCTCAGTCGGCGGCTAAAATGAAAATCCAACTGCTTCGTCACGGTCGTTCCATAGAAGAGCAGGTGGAACTTCTCAATAGGGAGGTACCCTTGCCATGACACAACAAAAATATCGCCGCTTCACGCCCGCCGAAGTCGTGCTTCATGCTCTGCAAGCCATTATTTATTTTACACTCTTTGTCACAGGTGTTATTCTTCTGCTGCAGCGCACCATCCAAACTGACTGGATGTCCCCAATGTCACTTTCTGTACTGCACCGAATTATGGGAATTGTTCTTATACTCTTCCTGCTGCAGGTGTTTCTTCTCAGCCTGATTACTCCATCATTCCGGATTCTGTGGGGCACCATTGCCGAAGCTCTCAAATGGAAACCGGGCGATTTAATCTGGCTAATCAAAGCTCCCTTTCATTTTCTTTTCCACCGCGTCAGTCTCCCTCCTTCCGGAAAATTCAATCCCGGCCAGAAATTAAACATTCTTGTCGTCCTAAGCACTGTAACTGGACTGAGTTTATCAGGCATCTGGATGTTTGCCGTACCCGGCGCACTCCTTGCCTGGTATATCCATATCGCCTGTTTTATTTTTGGTTCGATACTGTTTGCTGTTCATCTATATCTGTCTCTTGTCAATCCTCCGACCAGCAAGTCAATTACAGGTATGATAACAGGGTTTGTTTCATTGCAATACATGCGTGAACATCACCCGCTTTGTCTTAAAGAACCGGTCCCAAAAGAACATCACGTCCATCTGTATCGGTTGCCGGCTGCCTTGCTGGGAATCGCTGTCTTAATTATCCTGCTTTCGGGGATCTACATTTTTGGACCTGACCGATTTACACTTCAAGTGCGGAAATGGACACAATCTCGTGGAACGCTTTCATTAATGCCGGGCCCCTTGACTTTGAGCCATGCAGAAGCAATCACAGAACGGCAATGTTTGAAATGTCATAATTTTAAGAGTCGCCCTGCTTCCGAGAAATGTATTGAATGCCATGAAATTATTGCCGAGAGAATTCAGGACAGCTCCGGCTATCATGGAAAACTTATCGGCCCCTGCATCGACTGCCACACGGAACACCAGGGACCGGACGCAGATATCCGTTCACTGGACAAAGCGGCATTCAACCATCAACAGGCCAATTTTCACCTGTCCGAAAAACATGCATCTCTGGTCTGTAAAGAATGTCATAAAGCCCAACCCCCCGACTCGTTAACGGTAAACACAACGGAAAAGATTCGCTACATAGGCCTCGCTTATGAAACATGTCTGGCGTGTCATGAGAATCTTCATCAAGACTCTCGATCTGAAGAATGTCTGAAATGTCATATAAGCAATAGCTGGCAAAGAGAAGATTTGACATTTCACCATAACCGTGACAGCCGGTTTGTTCTTCGTGGAAAACACGTTATCCTCGCTTGCGAAAAATGCCATAACACCGTAAGTGATTCAAACTCAAGGTTTTTCAAGCTGTACGACATTGGTATGGAATGCAAAGACTGTCATGCAGACCCGCATGACGCCCAGTTTGAAGAGAAATGCGATGAATGTCATTCCGAACTTGATTGGAAGGGTCAATGGGATAAAGCATTTCATACAGCCGATTCCGAATTTCCTTTAAATGGCAAGCATGCTACTCTGACTTGTGATAAATGCCATATCCCCGCCAAAGACGATTTTAAGCTTGCCTCCGCTAAATTCACTGGACTCGACACAAAATGCCAGTCATGTCATGAAGACCCTCACAATGCCCAGATGAGCCATTCCTGTTCAACCTGTCACTCTGAGCAGGGCTGGAAAGGTATAAATCTGCTTTTTTCACATAACGAGCATTCTACGTTTAAGTTGGATGCACTTCATGCGGGGTATTCCTGTGATACATGTCATTCAAAAATTCTCCAAGAAACACGTTATCGCCCCCTTGAAAAGCATTGTGAATTATGCCACAACGCTCAAACGCTCGCTATGCAGGGTATGATTCCTCCGGAGCAAAAGCTTTTCGAATCTGATCCTCATTGGGGCCGGGTCACTTGTATTGACTGCCATGATACGAATATATCACAGCAGTCCTCCGACAATTATGCGGATCGCTGTATCTCATGCCATAACAAGCATTACGGACAACTCTTTTATGACTGGTCGAAAATATTCCACGACTACAATTCAAAAGCTGTCGGCAAACTTGAAAATGATATAATTCAACAACTAAATAGAGTTAGGTTTCATAATCTCCAAATGGCAGCGCCCATGTGGAAGGACGCAATAATAAACGGCACAAAACAAACTGATTCCGGAACAAGATAATTCTATGTCCTGTGCCGATAAATTATTTGTTACTTCACTCGATTCTCCGGGTATATTTTATGGCAACTGTATTCATCCATAGACTCATGAAGCAAAGTAGCTCTGCAGAATAAGATGGACAATAGAAAGGTCTTCAGAAAGCTTTCGGACAGGTCATACAAGCGTATCAGTCAATATATGCGTATGAAAAATTTTCACAATACAAGCTACTCATACCATTAGGTGCAAAATGTCAGAATTCTTCGGTAAATTCCTGTCACTAAAATGTCTCCACAGATAGTTGCCTTTCGTATCGCGCTATAAGAAAATGCGTTACCTTTCCATTTCGAGATGCCTTAATTAAGTAGAGGCTGTTAATAAAAAGTATTTTGCAGCCCGTGAAACTTATCTAACAAAGAAAGAGATTGGGAAAATGACTTCGAAAGCAATTGATGAATTCAGATTATTAGCACTTGAGCAAGAGGTGGGGTGAATGCGAAAGTACAGACCAGATTTATGAAGGAGAATAGAGATGTCTTGGGATGAAATTTACAGACGATTAGAAGAGGAGCTTGGGCATGAACCCGACTCTGGTGAAGTTCAGAACAGGATTCTGGAAATGCTTGATGGACAATTTAAAGATATGGCGTGTGATTTACTTGAAAGGAGGTGACGGGTCCAGAAGAGAAGATCAAAATTCAACAAACACTAATACAACAAGTTACTCTTTCCATGAGCTGCAAAATACCAGAATTCTTCGAAAAGTCACCTCTTACAAGAGCCGGAAAACACCCTGATTTTTAGGTGACGTTATGTTTCCATTTTGTCGCTTTTGCTCATCCGGCTGTCCGTCACGACTTCGGGCGATGGCCAACGTCACAGTCAGGCAGGCAGTGATGCAAAGTAATACTATCGTTCTAATTCACACTGGTTCTGATTCTTACCCGACTACTGATATCTATATGTTGTATCAGGACTCAGTTTTTTAAACTTTATCCGGGACAACATAAGGAATGCGGTAAACCCGTCTCAGCATTGTATCCGCGTCAGAATCATTGGCAAACTTTTCGTAATCACCCATAAATTTCAACATACGGCCAAGACGATAAGAGATATTGGCCAGGTGTGGAAGTGTGGTTGAATAAAAGCCTTCATTGATATCGCAGTGAAGGTCCTCGTTCTTACCGGAGCGTAATGCATCAATAAAATTGCCCCAAAGATTACCTTCTCTGCGTCTTGTACCTTCTTTTGAACCGGCAAAAGGTTTTCTTTCCCGTCCACGGAATGCCTTCCAGGTAGATCCACTAATTTCAAGCCATCCTTCCGTGCCGTAGAAAATATTTCCGACTTCCTGACCCTGGCTTCCTTCATGATTGGTGTATCGGCCCCGGGTTTCAAACTCAAGCATTTTCCCATCCCTGTATTTAAATACGGAGGTTTGCGTATTCGGGGTTTCCTGCGAAGTTTTATCACGGCCATAGGTTTCTACTCCGCCATACACCATAACTCCGGGAGTCGATGGACCTTCATCCTGATCTAATCCGTAAATACCACCGGCTGAATATACTGAAACAGGGTGTTCGTTTTTATTCATTCCCCAACGGGCAAGATCGAGTTGGTGTGGTCCCGTGTTCCCAGTGTCCCCATTTCCGGTGTCCCAATACCAGTGCCAACAATAATGACTCCGTTTTACGTTATAAGGGCGATAAGGAGCGGGTCCTAACCATCTATCATAATGGAACGTGGCAGGCGGCAGACTATCTT
>Ga0307379_10005797_pt1 | contig 17127 bp, 15 predicted proteins | sample UN2MG_FD_202237 | JGI IMG/M metagenome (GOLD analysis project Ga0307379, IMG submission 202237) | Soil microbial communities from Risofladan, Vaasa, Finland - UN-2 | ecosystem: Environmental > Terrestrial > Soil > Coastal area > Acid sulfate soil | place: Finland: Risofladan, Vaasa | collected... | reverse complement strand
GCGCTCCTACGTTCTTCCCCAAAGTCCGTCTTACGCGGCTCCCTCGGGAATCTGGCCCTTGAGCGTCAACGCTTTGACGAGGAAGACGATCAGCAGAATCAACCCCGCCAGCGCGGCAATGGGGCCGACGATCATCCCCAAGCACGGGACAAATCCCCCAACCAGAGAGACCGCATAGCAGACCGCACACGCGAAGCCGATCTTCTCCCCGCAGTCGCCCACGTCGGTTCGCCCCTGTTCGCCGAAGTAGCCCTGGTACGACTTGGCGAGCTTCGGGAAGACGAAGAACATCCACACGACGTTGAAAATCGGGATCAGCAGGAGCCAGGCCTGCCACGGTTCCATCTGTCGGTGCTGGGCAGGAATCCTCTGGAAGCAACTGTACAGCAGGTAGGCGACAACGGCCGCGATGGCCACCCCGATGAGGATGCCAACGAGCATGCCCACCAGGATCCCGGCAAAGAGCGCCCCCACCGCGGCCTCGGGCATCTCGGCCGAGAAGTCGGGCATGTCCTGTTGCGCGAAAAGAAGCAGGTTCGCAAGCATCGTCTTTCCCCCTGAAAGGTGGTGGTGAGAAGCCGGATCGCATCGACGGCGATCCCCCAGGCCGGAGTCGCGTGTATCCCCCCCGCCCGCTTGACGTACGATAGCCGACCGAGACTCCCTTCGTCAATCAGGGACGTCATTTGTCACGGGACATGGAAGGCGGCGCGTCTTCCGGCCGGCTGCCCCAATCCTCGTTCGGCTCGGGCCCCAGCTCCAAGACGAGCGTTCCCCCGTCGATCAGCTCGCGGTGGTAGAACCAGGGCTTTTCGAGCGGCCGGCCGTCCAACGTGGCCGACTGGATGTACTTATTCTGGGGGGAGTTGTTTCGGGTGACGATCTCGAACCGTCCGCCCGGGTAGCATCGCTCGTCGAGGTGGATGGTCACGCGGTCGAACAGGGGGCTGGTGATCTCGTACACCGGGTCGATGGCGGCGCCGCCGCGGAGCTGGAAGAGGCCGATCGCCATCATCACCCCCAGTCCGCCTGCCTGGCCCTGGTCTTCGTCGCCCCGGTAGCCGCTATCGGACGTCACCCCGCCGAAGGTCCGCTCCTTGACCTCCCTGACCCACTTTTGGGCTAGCCATGGGGCCCCGGAGTAGTTGAACAGGTGGGCCATCCCGATCGAAGGCTGGTTCCCGTAGTTGACGTAGGGCGTGATGAAGCTCCCCGAGACGGATTGCTCGAAGGCGTAATTGAGCTTCCGGTTGAAGGCTTCCCGTCCACCCACAAGCTCGATGAGCCCCGCCACGTCGTGGGGCACGAACCAAGTGTACTGCCATGCAGTGCCTTCGCACCACCCCTTGGGGGCCTTGGGATCGAACGGCGCCAGCCACGAGCCGTCGGAGTTGCGAGGCCGCATGAAGCCGGTCGAGGCGTCGAACAGGTTGCGGTAGTTGCCGGCCCGGGCCATGAACAGCCGGTAATCGTCGTCCTTTCCCAGCGCCTTGGCCATCTGGGCCAGGCACCAGTCGTCGTAGGCGTATTCGAGCGTTTGGGCGGCGCCGTCGGCGTGCCAGCCGCCAATGTTCTTGCGGTCGTCGGGGATGTAGCCGCGCTCGATGTAGTATTCGATGCCCCCGCCCGTGCACGTGTCGTGCTCGTAGCCGGCCTTGCTCATCAGCCCGCCGGGGAACGCATTCTTGCGCATCCCTTCGTAGGCCCTCTCGACGTCGAAATCGCGGATCCCTTTCATGTAGGCACTGACGATCAGCGGCGTGGAATGGGCCGAGATCATCACGAAGCTGTAGTTGTGTCCGCTGGGGCCCCGGGGGATCAGCCCGCCGTCGTTGTACATGTCGACCAGGAAGTTGACCCACTCGCGCATCAGGTCGGGGTAGGCCAGCGCCCAGACCTGGTTGATGTTCCAGAACGTGTTCCAGAAGGCGTCGGAGTTGTAGTGGGCGTACTTGGGCTTGCCGTCGGGCCCGAGCGGGATCTGGCGGACGACGGGCTTGGGGCCCGTGTTGTCGCAGTACTTGCCGTCGACGTCGCTGGTGAGGCGCCGGCCCAGGAGGACGTGCCACAGGTCGGTGTAGAGCTTGGTCCGCTGCGCCTGGCTGCCGCCAGCCACCTCGATCCGGCCGAGCCACTCGTTCCACACGCGCCGCGAGTCGTCCCGGACGCGGTCGAAGTCCCAGTGGGGCAACTCGGTATCGAGGTTCACGCGTGCCTGATCCGTGCTCACGTAGGAGAGGGCGACTTTCAGTTGGATCACCTCGTCCTTTGCGGTCGAGAACTCCACGACGGCCCCGCAATCCTTGCCGGAGACCTCGTCCACACTGCCAAGCGGCAGCTCCTTCTTGCCGGCCCAGCCGCCGAAACGCGCAAGCGGCTTGTCGAATCGGGCCACGAAGTGGATCCTGCACGGCTTGGGCCGCCGCGGGGTCGGGCCGTTGACCACGTAGCCCTCCAGTTCGGCGTTGCCCACTCGGCGGGCCAGTGCGTCGGCCATCGGCGACGGCACGGCCTCCGAGCCCAGGTTGAACAGGATCCGGGCCGGCCCAGAGTTCGAGAAGGTATAGCGGTGGAACCCGACGCGGTCAGTCGAGGTCAACTCCGCGCGGATGCCGTACCGGTCGAGCGTCACGGCGTGGTAGCCCGGGCGGCAGATCTCCGAGTCGTGGGTGAACTCTGACCGATAGCCCTCGATGCCCTCGGCCGGCTTGACGTCGCCGGTCGTCGGCATCACCGAGACGCCGGCCAGTTGCCAGGCGTGCACGTGGCTGAACCCGCAGATCGATCCGGTCCGGTAGCAATACCCGGAGTTCCACCAACCTTTCACGTCCGTATCAGGGCTCAGGTTGACCATCCCGAACGGCCGGCATGCCGAGGAGAAGAAGATCCACCGCGAGGCGGCCGAATCGATCAGGGGGTCGACCCAATCGACGGGTTCCTTCTCGGCGGCAATGGCGATGGTCGTTGCTGCGGTTATCCAGCAGAACAGCAGGCTAAACGCAATGAGTCGGCTGGATCGTGATTCGTTGCGCATGGCTTTTTGTCCGTGCTGAGGAAGGGTGGAGCCGCTTGCGGCTTCGCAGGTTGATCACTACCCGCGAAGGCGTAAGCGGCTCCACATCGTCGGTCCGAGACGCCGCTCGCTCGCCCCGCTGCCTACTCGATCCCGAAGGGGAGTCTCATCTGCGGGTCGTCGGCCCCGTCGGGGTCGAGCTCCTGAAAGAGCAAGCTGGGTTGGATGTCGGTGTTGTGCTGGTACTTGTCGCTGTCGTATTCGGTGATCTCGCCGCGGAGGTCGTGGTAGAAGATCTGGCAGATGGGCACGCCGGGGTAGACGCGGACGGGCTGGATGGCGAACATCTCCAACGTCCAGTAGCCGCAGAAGCCGACGTCGCCGAACCCGGCGGTGACGTGCACGAACAGCCCCAGCCGCCCCACCGACGAGCGGCCTTCGATCATCGGCACCAGGTTGTGCGTTTCGGTCCGCTCGGCGGTCCGCCCCAGGTAGAGCTGGTTCGGCTGGAGCACGAACCCTTCCGGCGGGATCTGGATCCGTGTGACGCGGTTCTTTTTCCGCATGTCGAGCACGACTTCCTCGTAGACCATCAGCTCGTCGTGCAAGGCGAGGTTGTAGCTGTTCGGATTGAGCCGCGACTCGTCGAACGGGTCGATGACGATGCTTTTGCCCTGTTGGGCTCGGATCTCGTGGCCGGAAAGGATCATTCGTCCAAACGTCCGTGCGTTGAGTTCTTGTGTCGTTATCGTCGGCCAAACGGCGACTCCGCGTCGATCCCATGGGACACAGCCCATGGGCTTGGGAAGTCTTGTTTGCTGTGTGCCACTGCTTCGCGGAAGCAGTGCTTTTGCTGGGGCATCCCACGTAGCACTGCTTCTGCGAAGCAGTGGCACACCGTTTACAGTCTTCGGAGTCCTTCAACTCGACTTGGAAACAACCGACGGTCTAGGAGAAACCACAAACAACCGACTCAGCCGACGCCGATGCGAGGGCAGAAAGCTTCCATCGGGCAGCCGTCGCACTTCGGCTTTCGCGCCGTGCATATCCGGCGCCCGTGGTGAATCATCCGGTGACTGAAAACGACCCACTGCCTCTTGGGCACCAGCTCCATCAGCTCCTGCTCGATCTTGTTGGGGTCTTTCTGTTCGGTGAGCCCCAGTCGCCGGCTGAGGCGGCCGACGTGCGTGTCCACGACGACCCCCGAGGCAATCCCAAACGCCGTCCCCAGGACGACGTTGGCCGTCTTCCGGCCGATCCCGGGCAGCTCGACCAAGGCGTCGATCTCCCGGGGAAGCCGGCCGTCGTACCGCTCCACCAGGGCCTGGCAGCACCCTCGGATGCTCTTCGCCTTGTTGCGAAAAAAGCCGGTGCTGCGGATCTCTTGTTCGAGCCGGCTTTGCGGGACGCGGGCGTAGTCGGCCGCCGACCGGTACTTCTGGAAGAGGTCCTTGGTGACCACGTTCACGCGCTCGTCCGTGCACTGGGCCGACAGAATCGTCGCCACCAGCAGCTCCATCGGGGTGCTGAAGTTGAGAGCGCACTGGGCATCGGGGTAGTGGCGGCTAAGCTGCCTGGTCACCCGGGCGGCATGACGCTTGGCTTCTTGCGATACGGCCATCCTGGTGGGGCGAACAGCAGTGCTACGGGGCCTTGGCGAACACCCGCCCGACATGGGCTCCCTCATCGAGCGCGCCAATTTTCCGCGGTGGGGCGGACCGTGTCAAGTGGCCGGCGGGCGGGCAAAGTGCAAGCTGGGACCGGCAGACCGGCAGAGTAGCCGTTCAGGGCGTTCGATGAAAGTAGCAGCCCACAGGCCGTGTGCCGTCAGCGGACGTCATGTTCGGGCCAGACCCACGACGCGTCTAAGCGACTCTGCGGCGTACCTCTCGCCGGGCGGACGGCACACGGCGTGTGCCTGCTACTTTGCCGGCCGCTTCCTCGCTTCGTGCCGCCGCGATCGACGGCTCGTGTGAGGTATCCTTGACTTGCGTCGATGAGGATTGCGTCCGGTTCCGACAGGTGGTGCGAAAGATGTCGCCCGTTGAGCACGATTCGCCCTCGCCCGAGCGTTTCCCGAAAACGGCACGTCTCCTCCCGCTGCCGAGCCTGGTACTGTTTCCCCGCGTGGTGCAACCGCTGCGGATCTGCGAGCCGCGCGATCGCGAGCTGCTCGAGGCCGCGTTGGCCGACGATCGCCTGATCGCGACGGCCCTCTTGGCCCCCGGCTGGGAGCATGATTACGAAGGCAGGCCGCGACTTCTGCCGGTCGCGTGCCTGGGGCGGATCGCCGCCCATCATTGCCTGGACGACGGTTCCTCGAACGTCCTCGTGGCGGGACTTCGGCGCGTGCGATTGTTGCGGGAGCTGCCGCCGACGAAGGGGTTCCGGGAAGCGGAGGTGGAACTGCTTGAGGACGTCTGTTTCCCGGCGGATGCCGCGCGCGAGCGGGCCTTCCAGCGGAGACTCCGCGACGCGCTGGCCCGTGTGCTTCCCGATCTGCCGGCGGCGGGAGATTCGTTGCACCAACTGCTCCATGGCGACGTGTCGCTGGGCGCGCTGACCGACATCATCAGCCACCTGCTGGACATCGAGCTGGAAGCCAAGCATGCCCTGCTGGCCGAGGCGAACGTCCATCGCCGGGCGGAGTCGCTCCTGGGGCACCTCTCGGCCGTCGCGAGCGACACGGCGCTTGGTCGTGCGGGCAGAAGCGAGTTCCCCCCCGAATTCGGCCTGAATTGAGCGGGGCGGAGGAGCTGCGAGGCCCGCTCGACGGCCGAGTCTGCCCGGCTCTGCCGAACGGGGGACAGTCACTCATCGAGCCGAGCCCGCTCGCCGCGGCCGCGCAATCGGTGCAATCGTTATTGCCGAAGGAGATCGCCACCCTCGGGCGCCCGGTTGGGGACCTGCGATCCGTCGGGTCGGTTGGCTGCGGCGCCGGGTCCGGCCAGCGCCGGATAACCGCTCTCGTTTCCGGCAAGCGACGATGTGATCCGCTCGTGCCGGCATCGTTCGGCCGCAGACGACGTTCTCGGCCTCCCGGGGGAGGCGTCTTCGCGGGGCCGTGATCCGGCTCCTTGACCGCCGGCGCGGAGACCTCTAGGATAGACCGTTCAAGGTTCTCTGAGCGAGGTATCCGCGCCCATGTCTTCCCTTTCCAAGGCCGACGAGACGGCCGCCGGCAGCTTGAGCGGCGAACGCGACGAGCCCGGGCGCGAGCCTGCGGGCAACGTGGACCTGGCGCGGATCGAGGGGGCGGTGCGGGAGATTCTCGCGGCTGTGGGTGAAGACCCTACCCGCGAAGGCCTTCGCGACACCCCCGCCCGCGTCGCTCGAATGTACGCCGAGATGTTCAGCGGGCTGCACGAAGACGCGCGTGCCCACTTGCGGAAGTTCTTCACCGAGAAGTGTGACGAGGTGGTGCTGGTGCGCGACATCGGCTTCAACAGCATGTGCGAGCACCACATGCTGCCGTTCATGGGGAAAGCGCACATCGGCTATTTGCCCGACGGGCGCGTGGTCGGGCTGAGCAAGCTGGTCCGGGTGGTGGAAAGCGTGGCGCGGCGCCCCCAGGTGCAGGAGCGGATGACGGAGACGATCGCCGACCTGTTGGTCGAGGAGCTCCACCCGAGGGGCGTGGCCGTGGTGATCGAGGCGGTGCACACCTGCATGAGCGTCCGGGGCGTGCGCAAACCCGGCGCCGTCTGCGTCACCTCGGCGATGCGGGGGCGGTTCCGCTCCAACGCGTCGAGCCGCGCGGAGATCATGACCCTGATCTACGGCGATCGTCGATAGGCGTCGCATGGCACAGCGACCGATGAGCGAACTGGAGCAGCAGCGAGAGCGGATCCACGACGATCTGCGAGGGCTGATCGCAGGCGACGTCCGCTTCGACGACGTGTTCGTGCAGCTTTTTGCCAGCGACGCCGGCGTCTACGAAATGCGGCCCCTGGGCGTGGTTCGGCCCCGTTCGACCGGCGACGTCGTGGCCTGCCTCCAGTACGCCGCCGAGAAGCAGATCCCCATTCACGCCCGAGGGGCCGGGACCGGATCGGCGGGTGCGTCGCTCGGTCCGGGCCTGGTGGTCGACTTCTCCAAGTATCTTCGCCGCGTGATCTATAGCGACGCGGAACGGGTGCGGGTGCAGTGCGGGCTGGTTCACGAGCGGCTCAACGCGCATCTGCACCGGCGGGGCCGGATCTTCGGACCCGACCCCATCTCGAGCCCGGTGACCACGATCGGCAGCGTGATCGCCGTCGACGCCGTCGGCAGCCGGTGGCTCAAGTACGGATCGGCCCGGAGCCACGTGATCGCCCTCCAGGTCGTTCTGGCCGACGGCCAGTTGTTGGAGGTCGGTCGGGAGCCGCTGGAGGACGACGCCGGCCGAAGCAGCAATCCGCGGAAGCGCGAATTGGTCACCCGGCTCTCGCGACTGCTGAGCGAGCGGGCCGACCTGATCCGCCGCAAGCAGCCGAAAAGCCCGCTCAACCGATACGGATACAACCTGACGGACGTCGTCGCCGACGGGCACCTCGACTTGGCCAAGCTGCTGGTGGGCTCGCGGGGAACGCTGGCGCTGGTGACCGAGGCGGTTTTGGCCACGCAACCGGAGCCGAGGTGCCGCGGCGTGGTCCTTCTGTTGTTCGACAGCATGGAGAAGGCATGCCGGGCCGTCGCGGAGATCCTGCCTCACCAGCCGACCGCCTGTGACTTGATGGACCGTCGCCATCTCACGCTGGCGCGCGAGAGCGAGGTCCGTTTCGACGTTCTCCTTCCGCACCCCACCGAGGCCCTCCTGTTGGTCGAGCAGGAAGGGGACGATCCGGTCGAGGTTCGCCAGCGGCTGCACCGGTTGGTGGACCAGCTCCGGCACCAGCAGGGACTGGCGTTCGGCGCCCGCCAAGCCTTCGATCACACGGAAATGGAGCTGTTCTGGCAGCTCGCCCGCCACGTGCAGCCCGCGCTCTACCGGATGAAAGGTGCGACGCGGCCGATGCCCGTCCTCGAAGACGTGGTCGTCCCGCCCGAAGCCCTGCCCGAGTTCCTCGTCCGCATGCAGAACGTGCTCAAGCGCCACCAGGTGACGGCGTCGGTCTTCTGCCACGCGGGCCACGGGCTGTTGCACGTCCAGCCGTTTTTGAGCCTGGTGGACGCCGACCAGTTGCGGAAGATGCGGCAGTTGGCCGAGGATCTTTACCAGGAGGTGTTCGAGGCCGGGGGCGCGATCAGCGGGGAGCACGGCAGCGCCCTGCGCTCGACGCCGCTTTTGCGCCGGCAATACGGCGAGCTGTACGACGTGTTTCGGCAAATCAAGCAGATCTTCGACCCCTTGAATATCCTGAATCCGGGCAAGATCGTCGAGGACAACCCGGATCTGTCGATGCACGACGTGCAACCGGCGGTCGGCCTGCCGGAGAGGATTGAGGGAGTCGGCGGACGGGCGGATGGGCCGCCGGGCATGCGCGACCTGGTCGAGCTGCAACTGAACTGGGACCCCGGACAAGTGGTCGACGTGGTGCGGCAGTGCAACGGCTGCGGGGAATGCCGGACCCAATCTCCCGACGTGCGGATGTGTCCGATCTTTCGTGTCCTTCCCGCCGAAGAGTCGTCGCCCCGCGCGAAGGCCAATCTGCTCCGCGGCGTACTGACCGGGCGACTGGACCTGAGCCGGCTCACCAGCGACGAGTTCAAGGCCGTGGCCGACCTGTGCGTCCACTGCCACATGTGTCATCTGGAGTGCCCGGCCGGCGTCGATATCCCTAAGCTGATGCTCGAGGGCAAAGGGGCCTACGCGGCGGCCAACGGGCTGCGATTCAGCGACTCGGTGACCGCGCGAATCGATCAGGTCAGTGCGCTGGGCAGCTTGATCAGTCCGCTGGCCAACTGGGCGGTCGGCAATCGCCAGATGCGGTGGCTGATGGAGAAAACGCTGGGGATCGCGCACGACCGGAAGCTCCCCCGCGTCGCCTCCCGAAGCTTCCTCCGCCGCGCGGCCCGACGCCGCCTGACCAAGCCCACGCGACGCAGCGGGCGCAAGGTGGCCTACTTCGTCGACACCTACGCCAACTACCACGATCCGCAGTTGGCCGAGGCGCTCTGCGCCGTGCTGGAACACAACGGGGTGGCCGTCTACGTGCCCCAGGAACAGAAGCAGGCGGGCATGGCCGCCGTCTCCCAGGGCGCGCTCCACGTCGCCCGACGACTGGCTCAACGCAACATCGCGGTCTTCGCCGAGGCGGTCCGCCAAGGGTATCACGTCGTGGCCACGGAGCCCGCCGTCGTCGTCTGCCTGAAGCGAGAGTATCTCAACCTGATCGACGACGACGAGGCCCGGCTTGTGGCCGAGAACACGAGCGAAGCCTGTACGTATCTGTGGAGAATGCACACGACCGGCAGGCTTCAACTGGATCTCAGGCCGATCAACGCGACCCTGGCCTACCACATGCCCTGCCGGCTGAAGGCCCTCGGGGTCGGCTCCCCCGGCGAGAACCTGCTCCGATTGATCCCCGGCCTGACGGTCCAGCACATCGAGGAGGGCTGTTCCGGGATGGCCGGGACGTTCGGGATGAAGGCGGAACACTATCGGACCAGTCTGCGCGCGGGTTGGCCGTTGATCACCCGGCTACGCGACCCGAATCTCCAAGCCGGCACGACCGAATGCAGCGCCTGCAAAATGCAGATGGAGCAGGGCACCACCAAGCCGACCGTCCACCCGATCAAGCTGTTCGCGTACGCCTACGGGCTGATGCCCGAGGTCGCCGCCCTATTGACCACGCCAGGCGAGGAGTTGATTGTCACGTGAAGGTTCGCGTCAGGCTGTTTGCCGTGGCCAAGCAGGTTGCCGGCCGGGACTCGGTCGAGCTGGACCTGCCCGAGGGGGCCACGATCGCCCAATTGCGTGAACAACTGGGCGCCCGGGTCCCCCCATTGTCCGGAATCGTTGCCCAAATGATGTTCGCCGTCGACGTGCAGTATGCCAACGACCAAACCCGAATTCCTCCCGGCGCCGACGTAGCCTGTATCCCGCCGGTCAGTGGTGGATAGAATAGGCAGCGCCGGTCGGCTTTCACACGTTCTCAAGGGTACGGGAGCGCGAAGCCGCAAGCGGCTCCACATTCATCAACAACCTCGTGACGAGGCTCTGCCTCGTCACGCAGGGCACGGAGGGTCTGCGTCCTGGAGTGACCGTAACTGACTGTAACATGGTCGGTTACGGCTCAAGAAGGCGCGGCCTCCAAGTCTTGCGTTCCCAGGCGGAGCCTGGGAACGAGGTGGCGTGAGACGGCTTGGGTCAGTGTTTGCCTTGTTCGTTCCAAGGCGAAGCTGCAAGCGGCTTGGAATTCAACATTCGTCGGCCATCACTCATCCTTCATGCTTCGGCCTTTCCCATGATCCAGCTCACCGACAAGCCGATCGACGCGGCGGCGGCGGTCGAGGCCGTGCGGTCTCCGGCGGCCGGGGCGGTCGTGTTGTTCTTGGGGACGGCTCGGGAGAGGACCGGCCAGCGGAGAACCCGCTCGTTGGACTACGAAGCCTACCCCCAGATGGCCCGAGCGAAACTGGCCGAGCTGGAAGAGGAGGCCCGGCGACGCTGGCCGTTGGTGGAGTGCGCCCTCATCCACCGGTTGGGCCACCTGGCGATCGGGGAGGTCAGTGTGGCCATCGCCGTCAGTTCGGCCCATCGAGAGCCGGCCTTTGAAGCCGGCAAATGGCTCATCGACCGCATCAAGCAGGTGGTGCCCATCTGGAAGAAAGAGAACTGGGCCGACGGGACCAGCGACTGGGTCCACCCGGGCATCGAGACGCCAAATACTCACGAGGGAATCTCGCGCAGTGATCGAGAAACCTCAAGCACCGATCGATGAGGAGAGGTAAGCCCGTGAGTATCGCCGGCCCACTCGTCGATCGCTTCGGCCGCGTCCACACCGATCTGCGGATTTCGGTGACCGACCGCTGCAACCTTCGCTGTGTCTACTGCATGCGAGAGGAGGGAGTGGCGTTCCGGTCGCACGGCGAGATTCTCCGGTTCGAAGAGATCCGGCGTTTCGTGCAAGTGGCGGCCCGGCTGGGCATCCGGGAAGTTCGGCTAACCGGCGGCGAACCGCTGGTCCGCCGGGGCGTCTGCCGGCTGGTGGCGATGCTGGCGAGCGTGCCGGGTATCGATGATCTGGCAATGACGACCAACGGAGTCCTCCTGCCCGAGTACGCCGAGGCCCTGAACGCCGCGGGGCTCAGCCGGTTGAACATCAGCCTCGATACGCTCGACCCGCGCAAGTTCCACCAGATCGCCCGCCGGGACGAGCTCCCCCGAGTCCTCGATGGCATTGCCGCCGCCGAGCGTGTGGGATTCCGGAAGACCAAGCTCAATGCGCTGGCCATCCGGGGATACACCGAGGACGAGGTCGTGCCCCTGGCCCAGTTCGCCCGACGGCACGGCATGGAGTTGCGATTCATCGAATTCATGCCGCTCGACGGCGACGATTTATGGGATGCCGACCGCGTGCTTCCCGGCGAGCAGATCCTCAAGATCCTCACCGACGCCCTCGGCCCCCTGGAACGGGTTACGCGGGACGGATCGCGGGCCCCGGCGGCCGAGTACCGCTTCGTCGACGGCGGCCCCCCCATCGGCCTGGTCAAGAGCGTCAGCGACCCGTTCTGCGATCATTGCAGCCGACTGCGATTGACGGCGGACGGCAAAGTGCGCAACTGCCTGTTCTCGGTGGCGGAGTGGGACGCGCGGGCCGTGTTGCGAGCCGGCGGCCCGGACGAACAACTGGCCGAGTTGCTCGTCGAGGCCGTGCGTGCCAAGCAAGAGAAGCACGGTTGCCGGAGCGGACGATTCTCCAGAACCGGCCGGTCCATGCACCAGATTGGGGGCTGACGCCAAGGACTTGCCCCCCCGGGCGGTCGAAGGCCGCATGCCTGAAAGCGACGGTTTTCCTGAAAGCGACGGCTGATGAACGACAGAGCCTGGTATCACGATGGCCTGAGATTCCAGTGCACCGGCTGCGGTCGGTGTTGCACGGGGGCACCCGGGTACGTGTACGTGACGAAGTCGGAAATCAAGACGCTGGCCGCAGCGCTCGGGTTGGAGGTCTCGGAGTTTGAAGAGGCGTTCGTTCGCCCGGTGGGGCGGCGTGAGAGCCTCGTGGAGCTCCCCAACGGTGACTGCGTGTTCTACGACAATCCCTCGCGACGGTGCCGCGTCTACGAGGTCCGGCCCCTCCAGTGCCGCACGTGGCCGTTCTGGCGTTCGAACTTGCGGTCGGCGGAAGCCTGGGAGCGGACCTGCCGCGCCTGTCCGGGCAGCGGGCGGGGCCGGCTCGTCACGCCCGAGAAGATCGAAACGCAAATGTCCGTCATCCGGATGTAGGGCCCGTTCACAGAGCCGTTCTGGCCGGCTCTGATGATTTTTGCGTTTTCGCGGTCTAGCTTGAGTTTTCCGGTTAGGGAGCCGATATAGGCTTGCAGTCGCCGCCCTGCTGCGGTGGACCGGCGCCGCGTCCGCAGACGGGGATCGAGGCCCGTTTCCGTTAGTCGTTACCTTGAAACGACTTAGGGAGAGAAGCCTCGCCGGATTCGGCCCGTGCGGCTAAGCTCTTTGACAACAAGGACTTACTGAAGAACGACCCGGCGTTGACCCCGGTACTGCGGGGCACGTCCCGACCGGGTGCGGATCCCGAGTGGCGATCCCGGCTGGGACGATTGATCTTGACACTAGTCGTTGTGGCACCTACACTTGGAGCGAGACGCGGTTGTGTGGGGGGAGACTGTCGCCGTCCAGTCCGGCGGACCTTCTCACGGGAGAATCGAGCCGTGACCAAGAAAGAGATAGTCCGAACCATTTCCGAGGAAATCGGGCTGACGCAGTTGAAGACCAAGGAGATCGTCCAAAAGACCTTCGACGCGATCGTCGAGACCCTGGTCGAAGACACGAAAGAGAAGCTGCAACAGGGGCCCAATGTACCCCTGGGACGCATGGAGCTGCGCAACTTCGGCGTCTTCGAGGTCAAGCGCCGAGCCCCCCGCAAGGCGCGGAACCCGAGAACCGGCGCTAAGGTGTTCGTCCCCGAGAAATTCGTCGTCACCTTCAAGCCCGGCAAGGAAATGGAAAAAAGGATTCGCGAGTTGGAGCGGGCCGCAGCCGCACAACGGGCGAAAGCCCGCGACGCCGCGAGCCAAGCTCCATCGCCGGGCGTGCCGGAAACACTCGGAACGCCAACAGGTTACAACGCCAACCCCGGCGGCCCCTGACGCCCAGGTATCCCAACTTCGGTCCCGTCGCCCAAGCAGCAACACGGCCCAAGCCGCCGACGAAAGCAACCACCGCCGACCCTCTTGCTCTCGCCGAGAGCGGCCCTTTTCCGCTCCACCGACCCAACCCATCGAAGCAATCCCGTCGGCTTCGAAACCTTTCCCACAAAGCCAATCGCTAGGCGCCGTCTCCGTGCGGAGCGATCCCTAACGCTCCGCCCCAGGCAGGTGGCCGAGGGGTGAATTACGCGCGCCGCAGGCGCGAATACCTGTGTCTCAGGGAGGATTTTGTCATGCGCAAGCTGCTACTGGCGGTTGCGTTCGGACTGCTGTTCAGCACAACTGTCGGGTGTTTGATCCCCGCCTATTCGGGGGATCCAACCCGCCGCGTGCAGCAGTTGATCTTCACATCGGAGAACCTCCGGTTGATCGACGACGAGTGGGAGCGGATCTGGTTCCTCGATCAGCCCGACCACTGCACGCCGTATCGAACGCACGGCGGGATAATCTGACGACCGTGCGTCGGCATTGGATACCCTTGCCGGCTCGGTTTGACGGTTCCCGTCTAGGCCCAGAGGGCTGGCCGGACAACAGCCGGCGTGCGCGTGCTGCCGCTATCGGGAAAGCTCCTCTCGCAGGGTGCATCAGACACATCGCATCGGGCACAGAAATACGGCCCGGCGGTGTCTCTCATGCACCCTGCACGTTTCTTGGAGGCGGACGGCTAAGTGGTTGACCGATAGACACTTAGCACATCAGGGCACGGTCTGCCATGCAATCCGGCGGGATGCCGACCCCCTGCAACATGCCACGGGAGCCCGTTGCCCAGCGTCAGCCGGACCAGTAAATTGCGGGTTTGCGGGCCTCGCTCGTGTTCCGACGCGACCCCGCAGACACGTTGCCGAACCGGCTGGCGGTCGCGCACTGGTCGCCTCTGTGCGAGTTCTCGCCGATTCGGCGGTCTGCCAGATCGAGTGCATCCGTCGATGAGGTGCGGTTGACGTATCTGACGGTTGCCCCAGGTTGTCCTGACCCGTTGTCGAACGCCGAGACGCTGCGTGTATGGCTAGCGAGGCAGGGCCTCAGACCGAGACGAGCGTCCAGTGGTCAGGGTTCAGGGTTCAGGACCTGAAGTTCCACGTATACACGTAAATCCTGAACCCCGAACCCCACAAACTTGACTCATTTGCAGCAAATGTCCGAAGCCAAGTGCCCTAGTCCCGCCAACGTTCAACTCGACGTGCGGCTCGGCCGCTTGCGCTTGGCCAATCCGATCATGGTCGCCTCGGGCACCTTTGGCTACGCCCGGGAGATGGCCGGCCTGGTCGACTTGAACCGGCTGGGCGCGATTCTGCCCAAGACGATCACCCTGCGAGCGAGGCCTGGCAACCCCCCACCTCGTACGGTCGAGACGACCGGAGGCATGCTCAATTCGATCGGGCTGGACAACGACGGGATCGAGGCCTTCATCGAGCGTCAGTTGCCATATCTAGCCAAGCTGGAAACGGCTATCATTGTCAGCATCGCAGGCAAGAGTTACGAGGAGTTCGTGGAGCTGGGGGCCCGGCTGGACGGCGTGCCCGGCGTGGCCGCCGTGGAGTTAAACGTCTCCTGCCCCAACGTCACCGGCGGGGTCGACTTTGGGGTCAACCCGGACATGTGCGAGCAAGTCGTCTCGGGCGTCCGCAAACGGTGCTCCGTGCCCCTGCTGGCGAAGCTGACGCCGAATGTGACCGACGTCACCGTCGTCGCCCGGGCCGCCGAAGCCGGCGGGGCCGATGCCGTCTCGCTCGTGAACACCTGTCTGGGCATGGCGGTCGATTGGCGTCGCCGCCGGCCTCGTTTGGGGGCGGGGATGGGGGGGCTGAGCGGCCCGGCCATCAAGCCGATCGCGCTGCGGGCCGTGTACCAGGCGGCCCAGGCCGTGCACGTCCCCGTGGTCGGAATCGGCGGGATCGCCACGGTCGACGACGCGATGGAGTTCCTCGTCGCCGGGGCCGCGGCGGTCCAGATCGGCACGGCGAACTTCTATCGACCGACCGTGTCGATCGAGATACTCGACGCGCTTCCCGCCGCACTGGCCGAGTTGGGCGCGACGCGCGTGGCCGACGTGGTCGGCACCTTGGAGTTTTAGTCCCCCCCGGCAAGCCGCTTGCGGCTTCGCCCACAGATTGCGGCTTCGCCCACCCATAGCGGAGCGTTCATCCGAACCACCATCCACCCACACCCTACCTTCCACACCGAAAATGCGAGTTCTCTCCGGCATTCAACCGACGGGGCGTTTTCATTGGGGCAACTACTTTGGTGCCATCCGGCAGTACATCGATTTGCAGGATGAGGCGGACGAAGCATTCTATTTCATCGCCAATCTGCACGCCCTGACCACCGTGCGCGACCCAAAGCAGCTATGGCAGAACACGGTGGACGCGGCGATCGACCTTCTGGCCCTGGGGCTCGATCCCGGTCGCGCCACGCTCTTCGTGCAATCCGACGTCCCCGAGGTCTCCGAGTTGTGCTGGCTCTTGATGACCGGAACCCCCATGGGCCTCTTGGAGCGTTGCCACGCCTACAAGGACAAGCGAGCGAGGGGGCTCCCGGCGGACGCGGGCCTCTTCGCGTATCCGGTGCTGATGGCGGCCGACATCCTGGCCTACGACTCCGACGTGGTTCCCGTGGGCGAGGACCAGGTGCAGCACATCGAGGTCTGCCGCGATCTGGCCGCCAGCTTCAACCACCAGTTCGGCGAAACGTTCGTGATGCCCAAGGCGAAGGTCCTCGATACCTCCGCTCGCGTGCCCGGCACCGACGGCGAGAAGATGTCCAAAAGCTACAACAACACGTTGGACGTGTTCGAGGACCCCAAGCTATTGCGCAAGCAGATCATGCGGATCAAGACCGATTCGCGGCCTATGGAGGAGCCCAAGGACCCGGAAACCGACCACCTCTATCTGCTCTACTCGCTGTTTGTCGACGACGAGCGCCGCGAAGCCTTGGCCGCCACCTACCGTCAGGGCGGATTCGGCTATGGGGAGGTCAAAGGGCAACTCGCCGACGTGGCCGAAGGCTACTTCGCCGAGGCACACCACGAGCGCCGCGAGCTGGAAGCCAAGCCCGACAGGGTCCGCCAAGTCCTCGGCGACGGGGCCGCCAAGGCGCGAAAGAAGGCTGCCGAAGTGCTGCTGCGGGCTCAGCAGGCGTGCGGCGTGAAGCCGTGAACGGTCGTGGCACGGCGGTTTCGGCCATGCGGCACGGCCTTTCCAACATCGCCATCCGGGGCAGATTCGGCTAGTATGGGCGTATGGAGACCGAGCGGCACGACACTCCGACCAATCAGAGCCCGCCCACGGCAGCAAGGTTCCGTTGGGACCGATGCTCGTTCTGGGTGCCGGCGTGCCTGGTGTATGGCGGGCTGGTCGGTTGGGTAGCGGTGCTCGTCGAGCGATTTCGGGCGCCCTTGCTCCTGTTTTCGCTGCTGGTCGGCGTGGTGTTGGGGGCGAGCTTGGTGGGCATGAGCCGCGTGGGTCAGGTGGGCAACCGCTTGACGGTTCTCCTCGGAACCGTGCTGGCCGCCTTGGCTGCCGTGTCCGGTCAACACTACGTCAGCTACCGCCTCGCTTGCCGGGAGGCCGTCGAAGATGCTCAGACGTACCGGCGTGCCGCGTGGCTCTTCCAGGACAAGGTGCTGGGCGAGATGCCGGTCCCGCCGGACGACTTCCTCGAGTTCCTTCGTTGGCGAGCCGCCCGGGGGTTGAGGGTGTTCGGTCTCCAGGCCCAGGGGGCGGTCGTCTGGATGATCTGGACGACGGACGGGTTGCTCGTGCTGGGGGCCGCGTTGGCGGTCGTCGTGCCCTCGCTCGAGA
>Ga0307379_10005794_pt1 | contig 17131 bp, 15 predicted proteins | sample UN2MG_FD_202237 | JGI IMG/M metagenome (GOLD analysis project Ga0307379, IMG submission 202237) | Soil microbial communities from Risofladan, Vaasa, Finland - UN-2 | ecosystem: Environmental > Terrestrial > Soil > Coastal area > Acid sulfate soil | place: Finland: Risofladan, Vaasa | collected... | reverse complement strand
ATCCATGCTTTTTAGGATATTTTCTCTTAAATTCTTTCTTTTTATTTTTATTTAATGGTACCAAAATCATCACAAGAATAATAAGAAGGAATAAAAGAAGAAAAGTTATTTTGCAGAAAATTGTTTTGCAGAAATAATCAAGCAGAAGATATATAATATCCAAAATTTAATACTCACTAAAGATTCTAATGCGGATATCAGGATGCGGAATAAAAAAGTGAAAGGCAATAAATTTTTGCATATACATAGAAAATTGTCAATAATCTATTTAGGTTAGCTTTGTTAATTTTAACCTTTTGTTTTATAATGATTTTTTGTTCAAGAAAGGATTACAAGGAATGAGGATAAAAAATGGTGCCGAGGGCCGGACTTGAACCGGCACAGCCCGAAGGCCGAGGGATTTTAAGTCCCTTGCGTCTACCAAATTCCGCCACCCCGGCATCCATTGAGTAGCTATTTTTATATTCTTTTTTCTATTTTCTGTCAATATTTTATTAGATTTGAAAACAGAAGTCCTTGCAAAAAATCTACTTAACGGATTCTGACTCAGGGATGAGTTTAAAAACAAGTTCGTCTGGAAGAGAGGAGGGAAAGTTCGTCAAGGGAAATCTCCATAACACCCCCCAGTTTTTCTTATTGGTTTTTTCAAGAGCGGTCATGATTGTTTCTATATGGGATTTATAGCCTTCCTTTTCTATTTTAAAGAGATAGGATTCTTCTTCGTCTTTTTCATAAAAAACTACGGGTGTTTTGCCTATAAGTTTTTCATTAATAAATACTTTTGCTCCTGAGGGATTCGATTTAATCGTTGTTTTATGGAAATGGCGTGAAAAGGGATTAAGGGAGCAGCCGAAAAGAATCATTGTGCTGATTATCAATAATTTTTTGATATTATCCGCCAATCCTCTCTCTCCATGGTCTCCAAATGAAAGATAAATCGTCTTAAGAAGTAAAGATATTTTTTAAAAAACAGGGGAGAAATCAATGAAAAAATTTTGGAGGCGGCACCCGGATTCGAACCGGGGTATAAAGGTTTTGCAGACCTCTGCCTTACCACTTGGCTATGCCGCCTTCATTTTTCCAAAAAAACAGGATAATCTTCGAATTTATTTTTAGCACCCCCAAAAATTCCTGTCAAGCTATTATTTATGAGTATTAGTCGTCTTTATCTTTTTGAGAGGGCTTTAAAACTTTTTTTCTTGAGAACAGAAAATATGAGCCGATTAATTAATCTCTCCTTTTGATTTAACAAGCACTTTGAGTATTTTTCTTGACACCATCCTTGTAATAAGGGAGACTAACTAAAACAAAGACAAGATTTAGTTTTTAATTCCAAAGAGATAATTTATAAAGGAGGTATTTTTATGCAATGGGAAGGAAAACCCCCATCGACAGAAGAGATTGTTAAAAAGGTAAAAGAAACGTTTAAAGGAAAGGGGTATTTGGTTCAAGTTCTTGTTGGTATTGCGGTTTTACTGTGGCTCGCCTCTGGAATTTATACGGTTTCTCCTGATGAGCAGGGTGTGGTGAGGCGCTTTGGCAAACAGGTAAGAATCACTTCGTCAGGTCTTCGCTATCACATGCCCTGGCCAATGGAAGTGGTAAATACCCCCAGAGTAACTGCGATACAGAGGATTGAGATAGGTTTTAGGACGATTGATCCCGGCCCACCTGCCCGGTATCAATTTGTAGAGCCAGAGTCATTGATGCTGACAGGTGATGAAAATATCGTGGATGCTCAGGTTATTGTTCAATTCAAGATAAAGAACCCCTCAGATTATCTCTTTAAAGTTAAAGATGTTAAAGGCACGCTCATGGATGCCAGTGAGGCAGCTTTGCGACAGGTTATTGGCGGGAGTTCTATTGATGCTGCTTTGACCGTTGGAAGGTTTCAGATTCAGGGTGAAGTAAGATCTCTTTTGCAGAAGATAATGGACAGTTATGAATCAGGGTTATTGATAACGGACGTGAAATTACAGACAGTCCGTCCACCTAAACAGGTAGAGGGTGCCTTTAAAGATGTGGTTAGTGCTAAAGAGGATAGGGAACGCCTTATCTATGAGGCCAGGGGATATCAAGAAGATATAATCCCAAAGGCGAAAGGACGGGCAATGGAGATAGTAAGAGAGGCCGAGGGATATAAGGAAGAGAGGATAAAAAGGGCACAGGGTGATGCCTTAAAATTTCTAACCGTTTTGAAGGAGTATGAAAAGGCCAAAGACGTGACTCTAAAGAGGCTATACTTAGAGACCATGGAAGAGGTTTTGCCAGGAGTGAAAAAGTTTATAATCGATAATAAGGTCGGGGGCAATATTCTTCAGCTCCTACCCTTGGGAGAACAGAGTAAATCAAAAATTTTGCCACAGAAAAAGAAATAGAGAGGAGGGGAGATTATGAATATTAAAAAAGGGGCGTTGATCATATTACTCCTTATCATTTTGATTGGAGGAAGTGCGTCTTTGTTTACTGTAGATGAAACTCAAACCACTATCGTTACCCAGTTTGGAAAGTATATTCAGTCAGCCACCGAGCCAGGTCTCTACTTCAAAATCCCCTTTGTTCAAGTCGTCCACTACTTTGATAAAAGGATCTTGGAATATGATGCTGCTCCTTCAGAGATCCTTACAAAGGACAAGAAGAACCTCGTGTTGGACAATTATTCTCGGTGGAAGATTATCGATCCCCTTAAATTTTTTAAGACCGTGAGAAGTGAAGCAGGAGCCCAGGCACGGTTAGACGATATTGTTTTTGCTAACCTGAGGGAGGAATTGGCTCGTCATAATTTATCGGAGATCATTGATGTTCGAAGAGAAGCCATTATGGAGGTTGTTCATGAAAAGAGTGAAGAGAAAGCCAGGCAATATGGAATCAAGGTTATTGATGTGAGGATAAAGAGGGCGGACTTACCCAGAGAGGTTGAAGAGAGCGTTTTTGCTCGAATGAGGGCAGAGAGGGAAAGGATAGCCAAGAAATATCGTTCTGAGGGGGAAGAGCAGGCGGCAAAGCTAAGAGCAGGGACAGATAAAGACAGGGTGATTATCCTGGCCGATGCTTACAAAGAGGCCCAAAAAACAAGAGGAGAAGGAGATGCCGAAGCCGTAAAAATTTATGCCAATGCCTTCCAGAAAGACCCGAAATTTTATGATTTTTTAAGGACACTTGAGACCTACAAAAAGACTATAGATGAGGAGACCACCTTGGTTTTGGGGTCAGATTCAGAGCTATTGAGATATATAAATAAAATAAAATAAAAAAATAGCAAGCGAAAGAAATAATAATACCAACGAGTAAATTCTTGGTTTTTAAAAACCTCTGGACAAGGTGAGGGTATTCAAGAGAAGCAAAATGAGAAAAAGAGTTTTTAGGGGTTGATAACCCTCATGGCTATTTCTTTACCAATAAGATTTTTTAAATCACTATTTGATTCCATGTAAAAGGTAACTATCCTTGATACCGTATGATCCTGTGCTGGCGAGCTTTTTCTCGGTTCCTCTTTACATCTTCTCTCTTTTATTATTTTGTTGAAAGGTATATTTTTAAAACGTCTCTGTCTTTTCCGTCCATCTCTTACATCAAGAATTTTACCTCTCAGGGACTCGGGGTTGTTTGAGAAGTTTTTTCTTGCAGGAACAGGTGTCGTGTTGATTATAGATGGAATAACAATATCTACCATTTTCATCCCTCCTTGGAATTTTCAGGTTATTGCTATCCTTAGCAATATATAAATTTCTTATCTATTTTATCGGCATTTTTAGAAAATCCTTGAGTTTTTTTAAGCTTTTAATGAATGGTTAAACAGGGAGTTGACCCCTTCAACTGAATGATGAAAATACTTAAATTATAGATTGATATATTTTTGCGTCAGTGCTATATAGAATGAATCTATCAAACCTATAAGGATTTTTTATGATAATTGGACTCACCGGAAAGAATGCTGGTGGTAAAGGAGCCGTAGCCGAATATTTGAAAACGAGAAGCTTCTATTATTTTTCTCTGTCAGATGTCATCAGGGAAGAAATAGAGAAAAGGGGTAAAGAGATAACAAGGGAGTTGCTCATCAAAGTAGGAAATGAGATGAGGACAAAATACGGGGCTTCTATTTTGGCAGAGAGAATATTATCGAAACTGGAACAAGATAAGAACTATATCATTGATTCCATCAGGCACCCCAAAGAGATAGAGGTTTTGAGAAAGAATGGTAATTTCAAATTATTGAATATCGATGCTTCAGAAGAGATAAGGTTTCAAAGGATAAAGAAAAGAGGGAGAGAAAATGATCCCAAGACCTTTGAGGAATTTTTAATATTTGAAGAAAAAGAATCATTTAATCAAGAAGAGGTGAAACAACAGGTTGTGAAATGTCAGGAGATGGCAGATTTTACTATTATAAATGATGGATCATTAGAAGAACTTTATGAAAAGGTTAACGGGATAATAAAGGGGGCATTGATGAACTTTGAAAGGCCAGACTGGGATGAGTATTTTATGAGTATAGCAAAGGTAGTCGCTTCGAGAAGCAATTGCATCAAAAGAAAAGTAGCAGCGATCATTGTAAAAGATAGAAGAATTATTTCAACAGGGTATAATGGTACTCCAAGAGGAACAAAGAATTGTAATGAGGGTGGTTGCCCGAGATGCAATGACCTCTCGTCAGAAGGGGACAAATTAGAAGAGTGTTTATGTTCCCATGCTGAAGAAAATGCAATAACCCAAGCTGCCTATCATGGCATAAGCCTCAAAGATTCAACCCTTTATTGTACATTTTCACCGTGTCTTATTTGTGCAAAGATGATTATCAATGCCGGTATAAAAGAGGTGGTCTATGATATGGACTATTCTTTAAATGATGCTTCTGTTAGACTTTTTAAGGAGGCTTCGGTAAAAATAAGACAGTATAAGGTTTGACGTATCTTATAATTCCATAATTCCTTAGTCTTAAAATTCAAAAAAGAATTTTATATTCAAGGTAAATATCCATGAAAGCTATTGATTCTTTTTATCTAGGGGTTGATATCGGTTCTGTCAGTGTAAAGCTTGTGATAGTGAATAGTGGAAAGGAAGTTGTAAAAGAGTATTATCAGAGGCATAAAGGCCAACCTATTCAGGTTTTGATAAATCTTATAGAGCAAGTATCATCAAGAATAGAAGTATGCAGAGTCAAAGGTCTTGCCATAACAGGGGTTGGGAGTGATCTTGTAGCATCCTTGATGGGAGGGACTTCTGTAAATGAGATCATTACCCATACAATTGCAACAGGCGAGTTGTATCCTCAAGTGAACACAATCATTGAGATGGGTGGGGAGGATTCCAAACTTATTATACTGGAAAGAGATAAGGGAAATGGAAAGGCAAAATTAAAAGATTTTGAAATGAATACCCAGTGCGCTGCAGGTACTGGTTCTTTTCTCGATCATCAGGCCAGTCGTTTAGGCATATCAATAGAAGATGAATTTGCAACTCTCGCCTTAAAATCAAAAAACCCACCAAGAATTGCAGGAAGATGCAGTGTTTTTGCTAAATCAGATATGATCCATTTGCAGCAGATAGGTACACCTGATTATGATATCTTAGCAGGTCTTTGCTATGCCCTGGCCAGATGTTTTAAAAGCAATTTAGGCAAGGGAAAAAACTTTGAGAAGCCTATTTCTTTTCAAGGCGGAGTTGCTGCAAACAAGGCTGTGGTGAAGGCCTTTGAAGATATCTTTGATTTAAATAGTAATGAATTGATTATTCCAAAACATCATTTTTCTATGGGTGCTATTGGTGCCACCCTATTTTTAATGGATAATCCAAATCTTGAAAAAGAGTTCAGTTTAAGTCTTCAACCTCTTGAAGACTATCTGGAGAAAAAGGTAGAGCTAGCAAATGGATTAGAACCGTTGCCTTATAAAGAGGAGGATTTGCGAAGTAAGATTTTTATAAAAACCATAAAAGAGGACAATGAGAAGGTTGATGCCTATGTCGGTATTGATGTAGGTTCTCTCAGTACCAATGTCGTAGTTATAAACAGAGATAAAGAGGTATTAGCAAGGAGATATTTAAAGACAGCTGGCAGGCCACTAGAGGCCGTTTGCAAGGGTCTTGGTGAGATTGGAAGAGAAATTGGAGATAAGGTAAGGATACGAGGAGCAGCTACAACTGGTTCCGGGAGATATTTAACTGCGGAGTATGTAGGTGGGGATATCATTAGAAATGAAATTACATCACAAGCCACTGCTGCTATTCACATTGATCCTAAGGTCGATACCATATTTGAAATTGGTGGACAAGACTCAAAATATGTAAGCATTGATAATGGCAAGGTTGTAGATTTTGAGATGAACAAGGTATGCGCTGCAGGAACAGGATCTTTTTTAGAGGAACAGGCTGACAAATTAGATATGAGTATAATAGATGAGTTTGGTGATATGGCTTTAAAATCAAAAAATCCTTGCAGGTTTGGAGATAGGTGTACTGTTTTTATGGAATCGGATCTCGTTTCCTATCAACAAAAGGGAGCGAAAAAAAATGACCTTGTAGCTGGTTTAGCATATTCTATTGTTCTTAATTATTTAAACAGGGTTGTTGAGGATAGGAGAATAGGGAATCATATCTTTTTTCAGGGAGGAGTGGCATCGAATAAAGGGGTAGTATCAGCCTTTGAGAAGGTTCTCGGCAAGAAGGTGACTGTTCCACCTCATCATGATGTCACAGGAGCGATTGGTGTTGCAATTCTTGCTATAGAATCTGAGAGAGGCCCAACCCGTTTTAAAGGCTTTGATCTCGGTAATAGAAAATATGAAACCAGCTTTATCCAGTGCAGGGATTGCGAGAATATGTGTGATGTGAGGAAGATAAAGTTTGAGGAAGAAAGGCCCCTCTACTATGGAACCCGATGCGAGAAGTTTGAGATCGATAACAAAAAGGCTCAGGAAAACAATTTACCCGATCTCTATAAGGAGAGAAATGAAATCCTCTTTGGCTCAGACGATGAAGAAATTGAGGAGAAGGATGAAGAGCGAGTAAAGATCGGGATTCCACGGGTGCTCTTCTTCTATGAATTATTTCCATTCTGGAACAGATTCTTAAAGGAGTTGGGATTTGAAACCGTTCTTTCCGATTACACCAATCAGCAGATGATTAATATCTCCGTGGAGACGGAGACAGCTGAGACCTGTTTTCCTATAAAGATTGTGCATGGCCATGTCTTGAATCTTATGGAGAAAGGGGTCGATTATATCTTTCTTCCCAGTATGATTAATACTAAGAGGATGAATCCGAAATTGACCCAGAACTATTATTGCCCTCTGGTTCAGGCTGCTCCCTTTATTGTAAAATCAGCCATAGATTTCAAGAATAGGAAAACGAAATTCCTCTATCCCACATTTCACTATCAAAACGGCAAGAAGAGTTTGACGAAGGAGATCGTTAGGTTTGGGAGGAAACTGCGCAAGTCAAAAGATGAGATTATAAAGGCACTTATTAAGGGAGAGGAGGCACAGGAGAAATTTTATCAAAGAATCAGACAGAAAGGGGATGAGGTATTGCGCTCCCTAAAGGAGAATGACAAGGCCTTTGTCATCATTAGCAGACCTTACAACGGATGCGATCCTGGTATGAATATCGGGCTTCCGAGAAAGCTGAGAAATATGAGGGTGCTGGCTATCCCCATGGATTTTCTCTCACTGGAGGGGATTGATATTTCTTATAAACATCCGAACATGTACTGGAGCCATGGACAGAAGATTCTTGCTGCTGCTGAGGTTATCAGAAAAAACCAGAGGCTCTATGCAATATATCTCTCTAGTTTTAAATGTGGTCCTGATTCTTTTATATCCCATTTTGTTAAGGAACTTATGGAAGATAAGCCATGTTTAGAACTGGAGCTAGATGAACACAGCGCTGATGCCGGTGTGGTTACCCGATGTGAGGCCTTCTTGGACAGCTTGGAGAATCTGGATAAAGAGGAGAAGGAGAGCCATAGGGAGGATACAGCAAGAAGAATAAGGAAGAGGTCTTACAACGATAGGGTGATATATCTCCCTCATATGGCGGACCACGCCTATTGCATTTCAGCAGCTATGCGGGCCTGCAATATCGAGTCAGAGGTATTGGAAGAGTCGGACTCCCAAACCCTAGAGTTAGGAAAGAAGTATACCTCTGGCAAGGAATGCTTTCCCTTTGTTGTCACGACAGGGGATCTGATAAAGAAGATCAGGAGCCCTGGGTTTAATCCCTCCCGGAGTGCCTTCTTTATGCCGAGCGCTGATGGTCCCTGCAGATTCGGTCAGTACAATGTCACGCAGAGGCTTTTACTTGAAAGATTGGGCTATGGGGATGTTTTAATTATCTCCCCCGATTCAAAAGATTCTTATACCGATTTTGACGGGCTCGATGCCCGATTTCAGCGAATAGCCTGGAAGGGAGTCATTGCCGTGGATCTTCTGGATAGATTGACGAACGAGATCAGATCCTACGAGGTCAACAAAGGGGAATCTGATAGGGCCAGATTGCAGGGGCTCAGGATGATTGAGAGATGCGCTGAAAGAGGCGGTGAAGATTTGTTAAGGGTTATGAGGGAAATAAAAGAGATGATGGAGCAGATCGAGGTCGATCGCTCCCAAAAGAAGCCGGTTATCGGGGTTGTGGGCGAGATATATCTGAGAAGCAATCGGTTCAGCAACAAGGATGTGGTAAGAATGATAGAGAAATTTGGCGGAGAAGCATGGGTGGCACCTCTCTCCGAATGGCTTTTTTACACCAACCTCTGTTACAAAGAGAAGAGTTTGAATAACAAAAAATATCTCGATTATCTCAAGGCCTATATCAAGGATAAGATTCAAAAGCATGATGAGCATCAGTTGATGGAAATCTTTTACGATATCTTGAGGAACAATAGGGAGCCGACCACCGAAGAGCTATTGGGTAACAGTCATTCCTATCTCCCCTCCTCTGTTGGTGGGGAAGCGATACTCAGTATCGGGAAAGCAATAGACTTTATCAGAAAGGGGATTTCAGGAATGGTTAATGTCATGCCTTTTACCTGTATGCCTGGAATGATTGTTACAGCTATATCTAAAAGATTAAGGGAAGACATTAACTTCATTCCATGGATCAATCTCTCCTATGATGGTCAAGAGGATATCCAGACTCAAAAAAGGATAGAGGCATTTATCTATCAGGCCAAGCAGTACAATGGGATAAGTAGGTTTTTAAATTAGCAAAAGACAACCAGTAATAAAAATTTATTTTAATTGAAAAAAGGGTTTTTTCTTCTATAATTAAATAAATGATCAAAGAATAATAATTTTGTTCTTGTTTTTTAATAATTTTAGATGAGGGTGAGTAAGAATGAAAGAAAAGGTTGAAAAGGTATTAGAGACTATACGTCCAGCCCTTCAGGCAGATGGTGGTGATGTTGAGCTAGTAGATGTGGTTGATGGTGTAGTAAAGGTAAGGCTTCGGGGTGCTTGTTCTGGATGCCCAAGCGCTCAGATTACTCTTAAGATGGGTATTGAACAGAGCCTAAAAGAACAAATACCTGAAATTAAAAGCGTCGAATCAGTTTAACTATAAAAATTAGGTATCTTATCTAAGGTTTCAGATTATTCTCCTTATTCATCAATTTAATTTTTGGGATAAGAAAATATATTTCTTCTGAAATTGGCAGCTTTCTTTTTTTGATTTATTAAGAATATTTAGTTGATAATAAAGGTGTATCTATTTTCAGTTCTACTATAATTTTTCCACAAAATCTGCAGGTTTTTTTAATTTTATCCACGATTAAAAAAATATTCAAATTTTGAGGATTTAAAGATGAAAAAATTCACACACTTTGACGAAGAGGGAAGGTCAAAAATGGTAGATGTGAGTGAGAAAAAGGTTACAAAGAGAGAGGCTGTGGCAAAGGGGAGAGTAAAAATGCAGGCCGAAACTCTCAAGATGATAATGGAAGGAAGAATTAAAAAGGGAGATGTACTGGATGTGGCCAGAGTAGCTGGAATCATGGGGGCAAAAAAGACATCAGATTTCATACCGATGTGCCATCCTTTAGAGATTACAGGTATAGATATAGATTTTAAACCTTCGATTGAGAATTGTGATATAGAAATAGAGTCTAGGGTAAAGGTGATTGGGAGGACTGGTGTAGAGATGGAAGCCCTAACATCGGTTTCTGTAGCAGCTTTGACTATATATGATATGTGCAAGGCCGTGGATAAGAATATGGTGATTTCGGATATAAGACTCGAAGAAAAAAGAGGGGGTAAGAGTGGTGAGTATATCAGAAGGAAATCTTAGCTAAAACTGATCAATCACTTATTATTCTAAAAGGTCATTATTTTATGTCAAAAGAAAAGACCTATTTTCTTTGTCAAGCGTGTGGATATAAGAGTCAAAAATGGCTGGGAAGGTGTCCTGGTTGTGATGAGTGGAATACTTTAGTAGAAGAAAAAGAACTGGTAACCACGTCCTTAAGAAAAAGTTATCGATTCCTTGAGTCAGATAAAAAAGGACCTACTCCAATAACAGATATAGATAAAAGCTTCAATAAGAGGCTCTCTTCTGAGATTTTAGAATTTGATAGGGTTTTGGGAGGAGGGGTTGTTCCTGGCTCGGTGGTACTGGTTGGTGGAGATCCTGGAATTGGAAAATCTACCCTTCTTCTTCAAGCAATGGGAAGAATTGCTAAAAAAGGGGGTAGAATTCTCTATGTTTCTGGGGAAGAGTCTTTTAGTCAAATAAGACTTCGTGGAGAGAGGCTAAATACCCTGTCAGAGAATCTCTTTATCCTTTCAGAGACAAGCTTTGAAGAAATAATAAAAGAGGTTAAAAGGTTTAAACCATTATTTTTGGTTATTGATTCAATCCAAACAATTTATACTGAAGAACTTCAATCAGCACCGGGGAGTATTTCTCAAGTTAGGGATGTATCTTCAAAGCTAATGTTTTTATCTAAAGCAATAGGGATTTCTACACTTATTATAGGCCATGTTACAAAAGATGGTGCTATTGCCGGACCAAAGGTTTTGGAGCATATTGTTGATACGGTGTTGTATTTTGAAGGGGAGAGAAATTATCCTTATCGAATATTAAGAGCTGTTAAGAACCGTTTTGGTTCTACAAATGAGATTGGAGTATTCTCTATGGAGAGAGAGGGCCTCAAGGAGATTTCAAATCCATCTGAGGCATTTTTGCTTAAACGTTCCGAGAATGTTCCTGGGTCTGTAATTGTACCAAGTATGGAAGGGAGCAGGCCCATCATGGTCGAGATTCAGACATTGGTCTCCCCATCAATATTACAGATACCAAGAAGGATGACAATAGGCCTAGATTATAATAGGGTCTCACTATTGATAGCCATTTTAGAAAAAAGGATCGGATTTAGAATCCATAATCAGGATATTTTTGTAAATTTAGCTGGGGGAGTTAAAATCTATGAGCCTGCGATCGATCTTGGAATAATTATTGCGATTGCTTCAAGTTTTAAGAATAAACCTGTAGATTCAGATACCATAGTTGTTGGAGAAGTTGGCTTAGGGGGAGAGGTAAGGAATGTTTCTCATATTGAAAGAAGGATAAATGAATCTGAAAGATTGGGTTTTAAAAGATGCCTTATTCCCCAAAAAGGAGCATTAAAAGAAAAAAAGGGCTCAGCAGAGATCATTCCAGTAGAAAACGTCCATCAAGCTATTGAAATCCTTCTCTAAGTAGTATTGAATAAAGTTTACCTTTTATCCTATTTTATTGATTTTAAAAGAATAAAAAATTTTTTGAAGGGCGTTTCCATCTTTAATTTTTAGAGATGAAACACAAAAGTGATTCTATAAACCTATTGATATTATTTTATTTATAAAAAATTGAGGAGATTCCCTTTTTGTTTAAAACTTGACTATTGATTATTTTATTAATAAAATATAAAGTTTAAATGAAAAATATTAAAGCTTAGAGAGAAAGGAGGTGAAATAAGATGGGAATTAACTTTTTTCGATTTGTTTTAATCATAATTTTTGCAGGGGGGGGTTATTTTATTGGTTGTCAGATTGATAAAACGGATAATATCATTTCATTGATTGGTTTAGGTGTAGGCTTTACCCTTGCAATCTTTGTTATATTATTAGAAAAGAATTTTGTCAGAGTGTCGCACCGAGTTATTCTTGGAGGATTATTAGGTTTTATCTTAGGCCTTTTTATTGCAAATCTTCTAATCTTTACCTTTTCTTCTCTTAATATAACTAACCCTCTTCTTAATAAGGTTATCCCTATATTTTTCAGTACCGTTTTTGGTTATATTGGATTGGTTTTAGGGATAAAAAAGTCTAAAGAGCTTGAGATGACAGGATTTAAGAAGATGTTTCAAACTGGAATAGATGAAGAAAATATAAAGATTCTCGATACCAGTGTTATCATTGATGGTCGCATTGCTGATATTGCTGAAACCAGTTTTTTAGAGGGTGTCTTAATGATTCCACAATTTGTTTTAAATGAACTTCAACAGATTGCAGATTCACCAGATTCTTTGAAGCGGAATAGAGGAAGAAGAGGACTCGATATCCTTCAAAAGATGCAGAAGAATGTAGATATAAATTTGAAGATTATTGATCAGGATTTTCCAAAGATAAAAGAGGTAGATGCAAAACTGGTTGCTTTGGGTAAAATGCTGGGAGGAAAGGTAATCACAAATGATTTCAACTTAAATAAGGTAGCAGAATTACAGGGTGTTACTGTTTTAAATATAAATCAATTGGCCAATGCATTAAAGCCTGTTGTCTTACCTGGAGAAGTAATGAATGTTTATATTTTGAAAGAAGGGAAAGAATACGGCCAGGGAGTTGCATACCTCGATGACGGAACAATGGTTGTTGTGGATAATGCAAAAAGGCATATAGGTCAAAACTTAGAAGTTTTAGTAACCAGTGTTTTACAGACAACTGCTGGAAGAATGATATTTACAAAACCTAAAGAGGAGGTTACAAAAGAGGAGGTTGTCTAATCCTTAAAAATATCTCCAAGTTTCAAGTAGATTAAAGTCATTATTTATGAAACGAGGGAATTTCGAAAAGGAAATTTAAGTGATGAGAATCGCAGCAATTATTCCTGCTGCTGGTACGGGGAGGAGATTCGAAAAGTCTTTTCCAAAGCAATTTTTATCTTTAAGAGAAAAACCGATCTTAACTCATACCATTCAGAAAATCCATGACTGTGATCAAATAAATGAAATCTTTTTAATCGTTTCCAAAGATAAAATTAAATATTGTAGAGAAGAGATCGTCAGAAAAAATAATTTTAGTAAGATTAAAAAGATAGTTACTGGTGGGAGAGAGAGACAGGACTCGGTCTATAATGGGATTAAAGAGTTAGATAGTGATACTGATTTAGTTGTAATCCATGATGGTGTGAGGCCTTTTGTAAGTTCTCAGATATTTTTAGATGTGATTGAAGAGGCAAGGGAATATGGTGCAGCTACAGTCGCTGTTCCGGAGGTTGATACAATCAAGGAGGTATCACCTGAAGGTATGGTTATCAGAACCCTGAATCGGGAACATATCTGGAAAGCTCTAACCCCTCAAGCCTTCAAATTTGATATACTTAAAAAGGCCTTTGAAAAGGCCTTTAAGGAAGGATATTATGCAACAGACGATGCCTCTATCGTTGAATGGGCTGGATATCAGGTAAAGATTGTAAAGGGGTCTCCCTATAATATAAAGATCACCACACAAGAAGATCTTGCATTAGGGGAAACCATGCTTAGAATCCGATCAAATAAATTACCTTAAACTTTATTAACCTAAAATAAAAACCTTTTATATAGTAACTGTATTGGTAATATGCGTATCGGTATAGGATATGATGTTCATAGATTAGTTGATGGCAGGAAGTTAGTATTGGGAGGTGTGGTAATACCTTATGAAAAAGGTCTTTTAGGGCATTCAGACGCAGACACACTCCTACATTCTATCTGTGATGCAATCCTGGGTGCTCTCTGCGAAGGGGATATCGGAAAGCACTTTCCTGATGACAATCCAGAGTATAAGGATATACCCAGTCTAGAGTTGCTGAAAGAGGTAGCGCAAATAATGAGATCAAAAGGATTTATGATAAATAATATCGATTCAATTGTTGTTGCACAAAGACCCAAGATAAACAGTTATGTTCCAGAAATAAAGCAGAACATTGGCAATATTCTAGATATAGATATAGATAAAATTAACATTAAAGCCACAACTACTGAAGGGCTTGGTTTTATAGGAAAGGGAGAAGGTATTTCTGCCTATTCAGTAGTATCTTTAATAGAGATTTGATCCGTGATTGCAGAAATGCAAGTATTTAATGAAAGGTTAGACAATGTCTCTTAAGATATACAATACTCTATCTAGAAAAAAAGAGGAATTTGTCCCAACAAAGCAGGGAAAAGTTGGGATGTATGCATGTGGAATCACCGCTTACGATTACTGTCATTTAGGACATGCGAGGGCCGCCATTGTTTTTGATGTTATCTATCGTTATCTTCTCTTTTTAGGTTATGATGTTGTCTATGTAAGGAACTTTACTGATGTGGATGACAAGATTATAAACAAGGCTAACAAAGAAAAAGTGGATTTTAAAGAGATTGCAGAGAAATATATAAAAGAGTTTACCATAGATATGGATGCTTTGGGTGTTAAAAAGCCAACGGTTGAACCTAAGGCCTCTGAACATATCTTGGATATGATTGATCTAATAAAAGGGATTATAGAGAAGGGTTATGGATATGTAAAAGATGGGGATGTGTTTTTTTCGGTAGAAAAAAAGAAAGACTATGGCAAGCTTTCTGGAAGAAATTTAGAGGAGATGGAGGCAGGAGCCCGGATTGAGATTGATGAAAAAAAAACAAATCCCCTCGATTTTGCCCTTTGGAAGTCAAGCAAACCGAATGAACCTTCATGGGATAGTCCTTGGGGCCCAGGAAGACCTGGTTGGCATATAGAGTGTTCAGTGATGAGTCAGAAATATCTGGGAGAAACCCTTGATATCCATGGCGGTGGAAAAGATCTCATATTTCCCCATCATGAAAATGAGATAGCCCAGTCAGAGGCATTTACGGATAAGCCATTTGTTAACTATTGGATTCATAACGGGTTTGTTTTCATAGATCAAGAAAAGATGTCAAAATCTCTCGGAAACTTTTTTACCATAAAAGAGATCTTGCAAAGTTTCCATCCTGAGGTTGTACGATTATTTCTGTTATCTAATCATTATAGGAGCCCTATTGATTTCAATGATAAAAACCTATTAGACTCTCAGTCTGCCTTGGATCGTTTTTATACAATGATGAGAAAGATAAATGATTTAGAAAAAGGGGAAACCGAAGATACTGATACCAGGAGAGAAATAAGAGATTTGTCAGAGAGATTGAGAATAAAATTTAAAGATGCCATGGATGATGATTTTAATACTGCGAGGGTACTGGGTGAAATATTCGATACCGTTCGAGTTTTCAACCAAATTTTAGATAATATTGAGAGAAAAGGGAATCTTTTCAATAGTAAGACCTTTATTCCACTTAAAGACACTTTTAAAGATATCGGGAACATCCTTGGACTTTTTAAATTAGAAACAGAGGAGTGGTTTCAGGATACGAAGAGAATAGATTTAGAAAAAGAGGTTGAATTGACTACTGATAGGATTGAGTCGTTGATTAAAGAAAGAAATGCTGCACGGGCAAAAAAAGATTGGAATAAGGCTGATGAGATCAGGGAATATCTCAATCTAAAAGGAATAATATTAGAAGATACAGCTCGAGGGACAAAATGGAAGGTGAAAAGGTAATTTACGGTATCTATCCTGTCTTAGAAGCCATTAAATCAGAAGCGAGAGATATATCAGAAATAATCATTGCATATCAAAAAAAGGGAAAAGATATAAGTGAGATTAAAACACTGGCCAGAAACAAAAATATCAAGTTAAGTTTAAGGAACAAACAAAGAATAGATACACTTTCTGGGACATGGAAGCATCAAGGAGTAGTGGCAATTGTTTCTGCTAAAAGGTTCGTTGAAATTGAAGATTTGGTTCATATTTCTTTAGAAAAGAGGAGTGACCCTATCCTTTTAATTCTAGATGGAATCACAGATCCCCAAAATCTAGGGGCTATAATTCGATCTGCAGAAGCTCTGGGGGTGGAAGGAATTATTCTTCCTAAAAATAGGGCGGTTGGGGTCACACCTGCAGTTGCCAGAACCTCTGCTGGAGCCCTGGAGTATATGAAGATGGCGAGGGTAATCAATATTTCGAGAACAATAGAATATTTGAAAAAAAAGGGTTTTTGGATTGTGGGAGCGGATGAAAAGGTTAAAAAGCCGATCTATAACCAAAATCTCAATGGACCGCTGGGGGTTGTTATGGGGAATGAGAAGGAGGGGATAAAGAAATTGGTCAAAGAAAAATGCGATATACTCATTTCAATTCCTATGAAAGGAAGGATAAATTCCCTTAATGTATCGTCGGCATCTGCTATAATTATTTACGAAATATTAAGACAAAGGGTAAAAATCCATAATAAAAAAGTTGACAAAAATATTTAAATACGTTAAATTTACTCTTTTCTATTTATCTTAATCAATAATTTCGTTTTATATTTAAGAGCCGATGTAGCTCAATGGCAGAGCAGCTGATTTGTAATCAGCAGGTTGGAGGTTCAAATCCTCTCATCGGCTCCAGAGTGTATATTTGCGGGGAGGTTCCCGAGCGGTTAAAGGGAACAGACTGTAAATCTGTCGGCTTATGCCTTCGGAGGTTCGAATCCTCCCCTCCCCACCACTAAGATTTATTTTTTGTTTTTAAGGCGGGAATAGCTCAGTTGGCTAGAGCATCAGCCTTCCAAGCTGAGGGTCGCGGGTTCGAGTCCCGTTTCCCGCTCCAGTAAAAGATAAAGAGAAAGCGACATCCTTTTTTATATAATAAATAAGAATTTTATACAAAGAATTGCCCATGTAGCTCAGGGGTAGAGCACTTCCTTGGTAAGGAAGAGGTCACCGGTTCAATCCCGGTCGTGGGCTCCAAAATGTTAGAATTTTTAACAAGCACAGAGGAGGGTTAGGGGATGTCAAAGGCGAAATTTCAGCGTACCAAGCTTCATATAAATGTTGGGACGATAGGTCTTGTTGATCATGGG
>Ga0307379_10005792_pt1 | contig 17136 bp, 27 predicted proteins | sample UN2MG_FD_202237 | JGI IMG/M metagenome (GOLD analysis project Ga0307379, IMG submission 202237) | Soil microbial communities from Risofladan, Vaasa, Finland - UN-2 | ecosystem: Environmental > Terrestrial > Soil > Coastal area > Acid sulfate soil | place: Finland: Risofladan, Vaasa | collected... | reverse complement strand
CACGTATTACTTACAAGAAAAAAAGCGGTTTAGGCTTCGTCGATGTGGATTACCTGCCGGACACAAGCCCAGGTATTGTTGCGGAAATAAATAGCATACTTCATGGAATACCAATGCTAAAGCGTAAGAGCAAAAAATGAGAATCGTTAAGTTATATGCGGATTAGGGAAATGTTTAACTAAAAATCAGAAACCATGCCAAACAAAGTAGCACTTAAAAAAACCAAACTTGCAAAACAAAACGGCAAATGTCACATATCAGGCGCACAATTAGCTGCCGATGTATCATTAATTGATACACACAGACCCATCCCCAAACGGAAAGGAGGAACATACACCGATGAAAACACCATGGTAACCGATCCCGTACTGCACATGGTGGTACATGGTACTCTTCGTATTCTCACAGGTGATATGTTTATCCTGAAACAACTTGTGGATGAACGTGAACACGCTATCCGGATCCATCTCAAATTAAACAATCAGTTACTTGCTTACAAACGCAAAACAGACCACCTCAGTGACAGAACCATCGATTTCCTTGGAACACAAGCCATCGAAGCCAAAGCACATAGTGATATGGTTGACAAAGAAATGAAATCTTTGGTAAAAAAGATGGCAAAGGAAGATCCATTTATCCGAGCACTTCTTGGTGTAAGAGCAGTTGGTCCGGTAACCATTGCATACTGCTTGGTATGGATCGATTTAGAAAAAGCCAGACATGCATCCTCCCTCTGGAGCTATGCGGGACTGCATAAGGCCTCTCACGAGCGATATGAAAAGAATGTTGCTGGAGGAGGTAACAAGCGGCTAAGAACCGTCTTATACTCAATGGCTGCGTCTCAGATGAAACTGGCCGGACCTTACAGGGTCGTCTATGACAACGTAAAGCATAGGCTGGAAAGAAGTGAGAAAATAGTGAAAACAAGAAACACACAGGGAAAATCAGTAGAGTGTGCTTGGAAAGATACGAAACCATGTCACCGCCACGGTGCGGCCTTACGAGCAGTAATGAAGCATTTCCTGGCCGATTACTGGTACGCGGGAAGAGAAATATCCGGACTTCCTGTTGACGCCCTGTACCCAGAAGCCATACTTGGTGGAAGCCACAGAACCATTATGCCCAAGGAACGCGGGTGGAATTATTAAATCACAAGGCAAAAGAAAACCAGTAAACGGAAGTGAACCAAGTTTCAAAAGAAACCCATCCATGGCAAGTGAACCATCGAATATAAGAAACCCGTATTTTGAAAATGAACCAGAAAACACAAAAAGCCCACTTACTGGAAGTGAACCAAGTATCAGAAGAAATCCATCCATTTGCAGTGAACCAATTAAGTAAAGAAACCCAACCATTTAAAGTGAACCAACGTATTTAAGAAACCCATAGTACTTAAATGAACCACGCCAATCAAGAAACCCACATGGGTCAAGTGAACCATGATACAATAGAAAACCATTTAGTTGAAGTGAACCAATCTTTTAAAGAAACCCATAATCAATAAATGAATCATTAATGAAAATCGTTAAGTTATATGCGGATTACCACATCGACCACGTCACCGAAGGGCATAAACACGTACGTGATGGGTGGGTCAATGTGGCGTGTCCATTCTGCACCGGAGAGAACCCGGGTTATCACTTGGGTTACTCTCTGGATGACGATTACTTCAATTGCTGGCGGTGTGGTGGACACTCCATACCCAAGGTCATAGCGAAGCTGCTTTCCGTGAACACACATCGTGCCAAAGAGATCATCAAACAGTATGGTGGCATCAGCAAGGTAAACAAGGTAGTACCGAGAGTACGAGTGGGTACTAACGCATTTATGTTTCCTCACGGCACCATGGAATTACAACGCAATCACAAACTGTATCTGAAGTCGCGAAATTTTGATTGGGAATATCTGGAAAAGGAGTGGAAACTGCAGGGAACCGGTCCCGTGGCAAAGCTCGATGACATAAATTACAACAACAGGATCCTGGCTCCCATCACTTGGGAAGGCAGAGTCGTAAGTTTTCAGACCCGTGACATCACGAACCGGCATCCCATTAAGTATTTAGCCTGTCCTCAGGCCCGGGAGCGGGTACAGCACCAGCACATCCTCTACGGCAATGCCCTGAAGTGGGGAAGGCGTGGTATCTGTGTTGAAGGCATTACCGATGTGTGGAGGCTGGGACCACTGTCCTTTGCTGTGTTTGGAATTAGCTACACCCATCACCAGGTCCTGGAGATCGCTTCCTTATTTGAAGAAGTGGTTATTGTGTTTGATCCCGAGAAGCAGGCACAGCAACAGGCGAAGAAGCTGCAGATGGATCTGGAGGGTAAGCGAGTGAAGACTTGGATCGAGGGCATTGACAGCGATCCCGGAGACATGAGTCAGGACGACGCCAATCATCTCGTTAAATATTTACTGAAATAACTTGACTTTTTAGATATGATACACTATATTTGTAGCGGTTTTAAAAAGTTTGCGTTCGAAGGTATCGGGTTCGAAACAAATGGTTTCAATTAAGGTTTGACCTGAGGGGAGTAGGTGCCGATACCACCGAAACTCTCAGGTTTTCCTTTTTTATCTAAAACATTAATCATATGAAATACAAAATCAGTGAAACTTTTAGTGAAGTATTACCTGCTCTGAACGATGAGGAATATGCCAAACTAGAAGAAAGTATCAAAAAACATGGTGTTCAAACCCCATTAACAACTTGGAAAGAATACATTATTGACGGACACCATCGGCACACAATTGCTGAAGAGTATAAAATCAAGATCACTCTCCCACCCATCATAATGGATGATGAGTTAGAAGATGAGGACGACGTCATCGTCTGGATGATTGACAATCAAAAAGGTCGTAGAAATCTCAATGACATTGAACTCGCTGAACTCTACAAGATCAAATATGTGATCCTGACCAGAAAGGGAAAGGAGAAGATGTCTGAGGCTGGTAAGGAAGGAGGTAAAACAGCTGGTAAGGGTAGACCTAAGAATGATAGGGGTATGGCGGAAAACGCCAAACCCCTAAAAGAAGAAATTAACACCCGTCAATCCATTGCCGATGAATTGGGGTGGGGAACAAACAAAACTGCCAAAGCCCTTTACATTCTTAAACACGCCACCCTTGAAGAGATGGAGTTATTTAAAGAAAAAGGGAACAGCATCGGAGGGGCACACAAAATTGTAAAGGCTCGTATAGATGCTGAAGAAGAAGCAAAGAAATCTAAACCAAAAGTAGAACTTACTGAAGAAGAGATATTAGAAAAACAAATCAACGGCATCATTAAGAAAGTAGAAAAGATAAATACCAATGCGGAAACCCTCTATACCAAAGTATTTGATGTACTTGCCACCATGAATGATATGGGTATTGATACATTAGATTCAACATTGATTAAAATTGAAATTGTGGGGTCCTTTAGAAATCTATACCGTAGTGTCGCTAATTTATTACAAAGATTTGGACTTGCCGCAGAAAATGGAACTGAAACAAACCTTAAAAAACTAGAAAATCATGATTAGAATTAACCCACCAAAAGAAAAATTAATAGAAATTGCGCGCCTCATTCACCAGAACCCACCAACGCAAATCAGCTATCAAACCTTTAAAGAGATGCTTGGTATTAATAGTGAAATAACACAAAGAACTTGGGAACGTGTTCGATCTAACCTAATTGTCAAATTCAATTTTACTATTTTTCCAGAACTTGGTTTTAATACATATTTAAGGGTTGCTAGAGGATATGGCGTGGATGTTGTAAAAGGGCAGCTGGTGCAAAAAGATCAGTTGGGAAGGTCCTTCTCAAAGGTAATGAGAATGAACATAACGGAACGCGATAGATTACTTAAATCAGCGTCTTTAGCTGAGACTAAAGAAGATGAGCTTGCCTGTAGAGGAATGGCAACATGGTGTGAGGAAAGTAACATGGCAGGGATAGCCCGTGCACTCACACTTAATATCATCACCAGAGATACATTTGATAGTCTTATGAAAAAGTCTATGAAATAAAAATAAAAGGTTGGGTCAAACTGCATCACAAAATCGAGAAGCATTGGATTTGGAATGATCCAAAATATTTATATATTTGTAGAATCATTATCAAAGATCATCAGTATGAATAATTTAACAAAATTTCCAGAGCAAGGTGTCGGCAGCAGAAATGCCCCGAGCGGTTTCTTGATGGTCACCGTGATGATCACCTTCGCTCTGGTTTTGTCATTATGAGTAAAGACGCTTATTATTTCAGCCACGACTCAAACGCAAGAAATGACGTACGCATGATTAAACTTCGCAGGATGGGCGGCCTGGAATGTGTTGGATTATTTTGGTGCATAATAGAGATGTTAAGAGAGTCTAAAAGTTACACACTTGATGTTGTAACAATTGAAGATATTTGCTATGAATTACGCATAGATGTGGCAAAATTTGAGCTACTTTTTATCTGTGAATTACTTACTCAGAACGATGATATTTTCTATTCTAAATCATTAATGGAAAGGATGGTACACCTTGATAAGATAAGAGAGCAAAGAGCAATTGCCGGACAAAAGGGTGGCAAAAGCAAAGCAAATGCTAAGCAATTGCTAAGCAAGAAAAGAAAAGAAAAGGAAAGTAAAATAAAAAAAGAAAAAGTACCAAAAAGAAATTTTGAAGTTCATCCAAGAATTGAAATTGTATTCACCAAATGGTTGGAGTACAAACAAGCCAGAAGAGAAACTTACAAGACTCCAGAATCAACAGAACTAGCTTTGAAAAAATTAGTGAAGTTTTCCGACAACGATCCACACACCGCCAAATTAATTATTGAGGACGCCATGTCGAATAATTATGCCGGATTTTTTGAACTGAAGCCAAACACCAAACCAAGCCGTGGAGGTGCCAAGGCTCCGCCCGGCCATTTCAAGGATGTTGAAACCGAAACAATCACACGCAAATGAGAGATCTCCAGACATGGGAGCTACGGGCACGTCCCAAGATACTGCAGCAACTGCCTCCCCGGTTACGGGAAGACGTGATCAGGTACAAGCCACCAAACAACAACCCCATCAGCTATTACATCTACGGTGGACTTGGTACTGGCAAGACCGTGATAGCGGCACAGCTATGGCTGAAGGCACAGCAGAAGAAATACCTCGAGGCCAGCCCGGGAAAGATTATCTTTATTTCAGTACCTGAATTTTTTGTTGAGCTTAAAGCCACTTACAGCAATCCCGACAAGGAGGAACTGGTGGTGCTTGCCAAATATTCCGAAGCCGAGTTCCTGGTGCTGGATGACCTGGGAGCGGAGCGGTCCACGGAATGGGTGATGTCGATGCTGTACCTGCTGATCAACCGCAGGTACGAGAACAAGCTCACCACGGTGATTACTTCCAACTACGACTTGGATGAACTGGGAGAGAAGCTGGGAGATTACAGGATACCATCCCGGATTCAGAGAATGTGTAAAATCTTAAAACTGAAATTATGAATCAAACAATTTGGAAATTTAATCTTCGTGTTGACGATGTTCAAAAAATCGCAATGCCGAAAGAAGCAAAAATTTTAACAGTTCAAATTCAAGGAGAATTACCTTGTATCTGGGCTTTGGTAGATCCACGAAATTTAGATACTAACAGGATTATTCAAATTGCCGGAACCGGACACGATCTAAGTAAAAGAATTATGGGAGATTACATCGGTACGTTTAAGTACGATGGGTTTTTAGTGTTTCATGTATTTGATGGAGGGGAGGAATGATGAAAAGTAATATCGACATCAGCGTACGTGATTTAAAAATCTTGGATGACAAATTCAAGGAAATGCGGTCTGCTTATAAAACCGAACACATGAATCTTAGGCACACTTTACTTGACAAAGAACCCGGACAGGACGAACGTCGTGCCTTTTTGGAAACGTCAATACCAATATTTTATGACGCTATTGACAGGATTGAAAGGTATTGGTTACTTCAGGCTATCGAGATAAGAGATGCTGAGAAAATAACAGTAAATGGTTACGTCAAGAAAAGAATATTTTAAAATGAAACTATGAAAACAAGAAAGAAGATAAAGAAGCTCGTGGCTAAGGTCAAGAAGATAGAGCGCAAATTAGAGCCAAGGGTTAAACACATCGGCTTTGATTATTTACATCACGATGATAACGAATATGATGAACTAACATATAAAAAAACAGTATTATGAAAGCAACAATGGAAGAAGCATGATTGAACGCCTGATTATTGTGGGGTTAATCAACTCCACGGAATTCATTCAGCAGGTCCGGGCAACATGGGATCACAGCCTGATCGGCAGCACGAACCTGCAGCGTATCGCCTACTGGTGCATTGAATACTACGACGAGTACAACAAGGCTCCGGGCCGCACTCTCGATGACATCTACTACGATAAGCGTGACAGCGGGGACATTCCCAAGGACAGGGTGGAAAGCCTTGAAGAGGATCTCATAGACCTGGCCGAGGAGTATGATGAAACCTTTAACCTGCGCTACGCCTTGGATAGAGCCGGTAAGTACCTGCGGAAACGGCATCTGGAATTACATCAGGAGAAGGTTCAGGAGTTACTTGATGCCGGTGAGGAGGATGCATCTATAGAACTAGCGTCCACGTACAGGGGCCATACGAGCGTACCAGAGGACGTTCTCGACCTAAGTGATACAAGTACCTTACTCAAGGTAGAAAATCTATTTACGGGCCTCTGCACACCTCTTTTGGAATATCCAGGTGCCCTTGGCAAAATGTTAAATGATAAAATGGTTCGCGGAGCCTTCGTGAGTTTAATGGCAGCGGAGAAGCGGGGAAAGTCATTCTGGCTACTGGACATGGCCGTCAGAGCCACGCAGAAGAGATCTAAGGTCGCTTTTTTTCAGGCCGGTGACATGACCGAGGACCAACAACTCAAGCGAATATGTTCTTATCTCACGAAGAAACCCAGCAGTGACAGATACGTGGGTACGATTTATGTACCGGTGGCAGATTGCCTGAGAAACCAACTCGATGGCTGTGACAAAGACGAACGCCAAGGAAATGTAGCTGCCTTCGATGGAGGTGAGTTTGAACTGGACGACATCAGAAAGAAACTGAACCGGGAAGATTTACTGGAGGCATACCTGAACTATGGTGATGACTATATTCCTTGTACTAACTGTGACGAATTCAAGGAAAAACCGCTGGGAGTGCCGTGGCTACGGCCCGTAACGGTCAAGGAAGCAATCACTGTTGAAGAATCGAAGCGAAAGATTAAACAATTCTTCATCGAGAAGAAGAGAAGGTTCCGGATTTCCACGCATCCCAACAACACTTTAACTGTTAGTACCATCAAAAATATCTGCAATTCCTGGGAACGCATCGATGGCTTCATACCTGATGTCATTGTAATTGATTATGCCGACCTGTTGGTAGCGGAACAGACCAAGGAATTCAGACACGCTCAAAACGAGATCTGGAAGAACCTTCGAGCACTCTCTCAGTACCGCCATTGCTTGGTACTAACGGCCACACAGGCTGATGCAAAATCCTATGAAAAGGACTTGTTGGGGATGACAAATTACAGTGAGGACAAGCGAAAATATGCTCATGTCACGGCCATGTTTGGACTCAATCAGGATAAAAATGGTAGGGAAAAGAAGATGGGTGTGATGCGATTTAATGAGTTAGTAGTACGTGAGGGTGAATTCGATAGTACCGGCACTGTCACTGTGTTGCAGAACTTAAATCTGGGCAGACCCTTCGTGGATTGCTTCATTTAAAATTTTTTTTGTATAATATAGTAACAAAACATTTTCAAAATATGAAACCAGAAGACTTAATCAAAGCAGCAGAGGAACTCAATGAAATAATGCCATTGGACCCTGTACTTGATACCACGCTATCACCTGATAAGTTGGCAGGACTTGTAAAGGAAGCTGCGCTATGGCTTCTGGTCACCGATGAATTGGAGGACAGCACTGTCAAAACCATAAAAGATTTGAGTTGGAACAGTTCCGATTTCAAAAATCTGAAGGAGTCACAGGATCCAATGCCAGCTTTCATCAGATTCGGTATCATCGAAGAGGAGCACGATGCGGAACCACCAAAAAAGAAAGCCGTGAAGAAGCCGGTTAAAAAGGTGAGGGCTGAAGTACCTGAGGAGGAAGTGGAAGAGGTGGTTGAAGAGAAAGCCAAGGAACACTTGGATGGGCCACCTAAGGCCGCTCCTTTAGGACCTTCTGCTTATGCCACCGCCCTAGCTGTAATGGGAACCAATCCCAACATGGAGATGCACACGCTGTATGTGATAATGAAGAAGAAGGGGTTCGACCTGAGAATATCCAGTGGCACCATCAAGACCGCCCACAGTATTTTCCGCAGGGTATTCAGATCATTAGTGGACAACGGGTACGCATCGACAAAACCAATAAAAAAATGAAAGGAAAAGAACCACTATCCTGTATTAGTTGTGGACTGCGTGAGGGCGTCACCTCTCCCAAGATAGCTCCGTATGGTGCTGGAAGGAAAGGAATCCTAATCATCGGGGAAGCCCCAGGTGCCGTTGAGGACAAGAAAGGTTTGCCATGGCAGGGGCGTACGGGCAGGATGTTGGAAAACACATTAAGTAAAGTGGGTATTGACTTGTTTATGGACTGCGTCTCCGTGAACGCGGTTAACTGCAGACCACCAATCAACAGGGCACCCAAACCTTTTGAAATCGATTGCTGCCGTGCCGTAATGGTAGCGGATACCATCGAAGAGTTCAAACCAAAGGTCATTATTTTACTGGGAACAATTTCTCTACAAAGTTTTCTGGCTCCACGTTGGCCCACTGACCTAGGTGGTATCTCGAAGTGGAGAGGCTTCGTTATTCCGGATCAGGATTGCAAGTGCTTCGTGGTGCCGACATATCATCCCAGTTTCATCAGCAGAATAGATAGCAGGGAAGCCGACACGGTCTGGAGGCAGGATCTGGCAAAAGCAGCAGAGGCTGCAGAAACTCCGTTTCCACAATTCAGTCAGCCCAACATACGGTACTTACAAGATCTGTCGATACTGGATCAGTATAAGGAAGTACCAGAGATTGCATTCGACTACGAAACCACTGGCTTGAAGTCACACGCTCCCGGCCACCGCATCATATGTGCCTCCGTTGCAATAAACGAATCGCTGGTGTATGCGTTTATGATGCCGCCCACCAAAGCCGAACGCAGACCCTTTACGAATCTACTCATCAACAATAGCGTAGGTAAGATGGCCCACAACATGAAATTTGAGGATGCCTGGACCAACAACAGACTGCGGGTACAGATCCAAAACTGGCAATGGGACAGTATGCTTGCTGCTCATGTCATCGATAACAGGGCAGGTGTAACCGGACTGAAGTTCCAGACCTATGTGAACTTTGGCGTGGTTGATTACGCCTCAGGGATTACACCATACCTCAGAAGTGATGGTAGTGGCAATGGCTTTAACAAGATCTATAAATTACTAGATGAGGAGAACGGTGTGGAAAGACTCTTAAAGTACTGTGCATTGGACAGTCACTACGAATACCTGCTGGCGAAGAAGCAGATGAAGGAATTAGACTACCAATATTTGCCCTTTTGATTATGACAGGACCAGAAGATTACGCTCGTTTAGAGCAAATCACGTTAGAGCATCTGCGATTCCAGATGAAGGAGGAGTTTGGTTTACACGCATTAAAAAATACAGAACTTTCTGTGTACGATGTCTTGGATCAATTTGAAAAGAGAGTTGTCTTTCACTTACAAACCAAGATCTTGGGACAGAAGAATCCACAACAGTATACCGTACAGGTGGATGTTCCAGCAAATTGGTGGGAGTTTTTCAAATACCAACATCTTCCTCCATGGTGGCAGCATCGGTGGCCAATAAAATGGAAGGCTTTTAGTCGGGAGATTACGCTCAACCATTACACCCTCCTACCCAAATGGGCCAAGGAAATTGACACTGATGTAGTTATGTACACACAAATACCCGAACCGGGAATAAGATTGGAGGAATAATATGGAACGAAGAACATTTTTCAAAAACTTGATCGGTGGTGCCGCTGCACTGGCCGTGACCCCAAAACTCTTTGCCGAAATGGCAGAGCATCCATATACTGCACCACCTGAAAAGATTTTCACTCAAGGCGAAGGCCTATGGATATTTAAGGATGATAAATTAATAGCGTACAGTGCGCTTCCAGGAGTAACTCTGGAGATGAGAGCGGAACCGATTGAGATTACAATGGGTCCCCGGTTTGGGGGAGATGGTAATTCCAGAGAATTCATACAAGGACAGCGAGAAACATGGTTCACAGTTGAAAACTTACACATCATTGATGATTCCATATTAAATTTGCGGGAGAAGATGGGTGGGGAAATTTTTCAATTGATTATGAAAATGGATTATACAATTGAATCGGCTGTGATCTTGGCAGATTTTTACATATCAATACATAATGCTATTGATCCCGTACCTGAAGCTGAAATGCTGCGTAGTGTAAAATTCTACTGCATAGGAGAAACTCGAATGATATTTGAAAAAGGATAAACTGATATGGCACATATAGACGGAGATAGCGACATAGGCCGCGCTGTTGCAACGGCACTTGGAATAGATATTACGAATGTAAAAGGATTGTCCCTACGAATATATGCAGACGAGGTAGTGACTGTCACCATTGAAAAATTAGTGGATCATACTGAACTCGAAAAATTGGTGAAGGTGTTGGGAACGCACAAGTTTGATATGCACAAAAAAGGATAAACTAAGATGGAACAGGATCCAAGGGAAATCATACGTGAGATATTATACCGGACAGTGGCCGCTGGTAATGGTGGTTACTATTCCACATTTGGTCCTGTGTTGCTTAGTAAGATGGTTAAACTAACTGATTATGATTTAAATGACCGTGAGATAGTAACTGGAAAATGAATCTACTTGAAGCATATCATCTCCTTCACAAGGGAACATTAGCACTGGCCCGGGCAGAACAAGCCGGGATCAGGGTTGATGTGCAGTACCTTGAAAATAAGACCGGTCATCTCACCCGGAGGATTGATCGCATGGAACTCCTGTTTCGGGAGTCGAAATTTTACCAGCAGTGGGAGCGTTCACTTGACAAAGAACCCAACATCAACAGCAGTCCGCAACTAGCCACCTACCTGTATGAGGTGAAGAAGCTGAAGCCACCAAAGCTCACGAAAACCGGTAAGGGATCCACTGACAAGGAGACATTAACAGCCCTTGACCTGCCCGAGTTAAATTCCATGCTCGAGATCCGGAAGCTGAAAAAGATCAGGGACACCTACTTGGCTGGCTTTATGAATGAACAAGTGGATGGTGTCATTCATCCCTTCTTCAATCTTAACCTGGTGCGGACATATCGGTCGAGTTCCGATCACCCCAACTTCCAGAACATACCGAAGCGGGACAAAGAAGCCATGCAGATCACACGCAGTGCATTGTATCCACGACCCGGCCATCAGCTACTCGAGGTTGACTACTCCGGATTGGAGGTACGTATTGCCGCCTGTTACCACAAAGATCCGGTAATGATTAAGTACATAGAAACAGGCTATGACATGCACAGCGACATGGCCAAACAAATATTTAAACTAGATGAGTTCGATAAAAATAGAGCCGACTACGGTCGACTGCGTAACGCCTCTAAGAACGGTTTCGTATTCCCACAATTCTACGGGGATTACTTTCGAAATTGTGCCGAAAACATGGCGTGTGGTTGGGGAGAACTACCGCATGGAAGATGGAAATCTGGTCAAGGTGTTGACCTTGGTGACGGTAAGCTGAGTGATCATTTAATCTCTAAGGGCATAAAGAGTCTGGACGCCTTCACCAAACACGTCAAGGAAATAGAGGAAGATTTCTGGGGGAATCGGTTCAAGGTATATGCGAAGTGGAAGGAGAGGTGGTGGAAGCAGTACCAGAAGGATGGTTACATCGACATGTTAACGGGTTTCCGATGCACCGGACTCATGGAAAGGAATGACTGTATCAACTATCCCGTACAGGGTGCCGCGTTTCACTGCTTGCTCTGGAGCTTCTATCAACTGGATATGATCTTTCAGGTACGGGGATACAGGACCAGAATCATTGGACAGATCCATGACTCCATACTTTTTGATCTCTACCCTCCGGAGTTGAATGCTGTTGTCACACTGGTGCAAAGAGTAACTTGTAATGATTTACCATTGGCGTGGCCATGGGTCATAGTGCCCTTGGATGTAGACTTTGAGATCTGTGATGTTGATGCCAGCTGGGCCGAGAAGAAAGAATTGAAAATGGTCCCCCTAATTGAGATTTCACATATTTAGGGGTACCATTTTCTTGTTGAAGTTTTTGAGTTCTTTAAAATATTGAAGAAATGAAATCCAACCGACTAATGCAGGATAAACGTGGGGTACTGACTAACAACCTTTTGTCGGCAATGGTCAGGGGAGTCCTCAGTGATTCGGGGATTGGATCACTCCCCTGTATTTTGAAACTATTAATCACATAGATATGAATTACGAACAAGACATGTACATCGATGAGAACGCCTTGGATTACGAGATCCTGGAGCAACCCTCACTTGCCTTAAAGTACGGCAAACACTGGGCAGAGTGCCAAGAAAAGCTGGCGAGAGCAGAAGAAAAAATAAAAGTAATCAGGGCAGAGCTTATTCAGGAAGCCAACGAGGACCCGGATGATTGTCTTGGTGAAGGTGTTAAAGCAACTGCACCCAATGTAGAGGCTTTTTACAGGACTCATAAAAGGCATAAGGCAGCCAAAGACGTATGGATAACGGCTCAATACGAATGTAATATGGCCGAAGTTGCAAAATGGGAAATAAGCAACAGCCGGAAACAGTCTTTGGAACAACTAGTAAAACTTCATGGACAGCAATATTTTTCCGGTCCATCAATCCCACATAACCTCTCTGAACTCAGAGAACAAAAACAAGATGCGGCAGCGCATCGCATAGGATCTAAATTAAAACGTAAACCAAAAGAAAATTAAAATGGCAAAGAAAAGTCAAGGTATGTTCGGTGGGAGAACCCACAGGAGCATGGAAAAAGCAAAAACAAATTATGGTTACCTCGTACTTCCTGAGGATGTGAACGTATTTAAACCAGAAGGTGGTGCTGAAGTTGTTTTCGACGTTGTGCCGTACATTGTCTCAGACTCCGCACACATCGACAACAAAAAGTATGAGGACGATGCCGTGGTAGGTAATCCATGGTGGAAACGTCCGCTACGGGTACACCGTGACGTAGGTGTTGAAGGAGTATCTATCGTATGCCCAACTACATTTGGGAACAAGTGTCCCATCTGTGAGTACGGTGCGAAACTGCGAAAGGAAGGCACGGAATGGGATGTCCTGAAAGACATCTTCCCAAAAAGCAGGACGCTGTTCCTGATAGTACCCATTGATACCAGTGACTACGAGGTTGATTACACCGAGGGAGAAGTACACATCCTTGATATAAGTGATCACCTGTTTCTGGAAATACTAACTGAAGAGGTTGGCAAGGACATCGACTACGAAAACTTTCCCGATCCCTATGACGGCATGTCCCTCCGCGTGTACTTTCGCTCAAAAAAATTAGGTAAGAATAAGTATGCAGAGGCATCTAAAGTCGATTTTGAAGACCGGGAAACACAGTACGACGAGGAATTTGTAAACGCACTTCCCTGCCTTGACGACATGCTGAAGATATTGCCTTATAAGGAGATTGAGGCCATGTATTTTGGCATGGAGGACATGGATGACGAGGACATGGATGAAGGTGAGCTTGAAGAGGAAGCCCCACCAAGACGCAAAAAGTCTACCAAACCCACCAGAAAGGTCAAGGCTAAACCAGAACCGGAGGAAGAAGAGGAAGAAGAGGAAGAAGAGGAAGCTCCAAAAAGAAAGGCTGTGACCCGGAAATCCCCCACCAAAAAAGTTAAGAAAGAAGAACCGGAGGAAGAAGAGGAAGAAGAGGAAGCTCCAAAAAGAAAGGCAACTATCAGAAAGCCGAAGAAAGCTGCCGCTAAATTAGAATGTCCGGTAGGTCTGAAGTTTGGAGTTGACACTGATCAGTATAATGAGTGTGATACCTGCCCGATTTGGGACGCCTGTAGTGAAGAAAAAGAAAAAAACAAGTAACGGATGGAAAGAGTAAAAAAGGAACCGCTCAGTGCCCAAGTAAAAAAGCGGGTAGAAACTCCTGTAAAGAAGAAGGCTGAATATGATGGGAACACCGAGACTATGATATCTACCGGTTCCACTCTCCTGGATCTTGCTATTAGCGGTGGCAGGGTTCGGGGGGGTGGAATTCCCGGGGGAATTCTAGTCGAAATTTTTGGACCTGAATCTAGCGGAAAGACCGTACTGCTCTGTGAGATTGCTGGTGATGTTCAGCGTAGAGGTGGAGAGATCATGTTTCATGACACCGAAGCCAGACTGAATGATCAGTTCGCCAGTATCTTTGACCTGGATACAAAAGCAATGATCAAATCCATCCCGAATACAGTTACTGAGGTATTTTCAGCTATCCGGGACTGGGCACCCAAAAATAAGAAAATCAACGGGGTGTTCACGGATTCCCTTGCTGCTCTGAGTACTGACTTGGAGATGGGTGAGGATGAAGGCGACAAGATGGGAATGCGTAGAGCCAAGGAATTCAGTGAGCAACTGCGTAAGACCTGCCGGAGACTGTCGGAGCACAACTTACTACTGGCTTGTTCCAATCAGATTCGGGAAACCGTAAATGCCGGTCAGTACTCTGAAAAGACACACGCCCCGGGTGGAAAAGCCATGGGTTTCTACAGTTCCCTTAGGTTACGTACCAGCGGACCCTATGAACTGAAACGAAAGATTAAGATACGGGGGAAGGTCCATGAACAGACGTATGGCGTACAGGTAGAAATACAGGTGTATAAATCCTCGGTCTGGCAACCAAAGAGGAAAGCCAAGGTCACCATCGATTTCGAATATGGTATTGACGACATCAGGGAAAACCTGAGATACATCAAACAAATGACCGGAGCCACTACCTACACGCTTGGTGGTGAGAGCATTGGTAAATCCGTAGATGAAGCCATAGCATTTGTAGAGGACGACATCGATGTGCGTACTACCGCTTTGAGTGAGGAAGTCATTACTATCTGGGAAGAGTATCAGGAACAATTTAAAGTTGAACGTAAACCAAAACGACGATGAGCAGTACTAAACGAAAAATGGAACGGGATAAACCAGGTGGTTTGCTTATAGAGCACCGCAATGCCTACGTCTGTAAAACCTGCAGACACGTTACACTTGTAGTTCATATACATGATGGCTCCGCACCTTTCCTAATTCCATGTGAAAGCTGTAATGAACCGGCACAATCCTTTATGTACGTACTACCCCCTGTTTTGAGCCTACCCGAAGGCTTTAAGGGGGTAGTCCCAACTAAGGAGTTTTACACTCCAATCGGAGATCTTATGGCCATGGCACTGCTGTCTCCGGAAGATCTGGAACATGTGCTGCGAGGAGGTGTGATTTTACGGGATAGAACAGACGCTAAACCCATAACTAGGAGGATCAAAACATGAGACATGTAAGCCTACGATTGACGTACCAAAACGAATCCGGATACAACTTAGACACCGTTAACCGCATGGCAGAAAACGGGGACTCGGAATACGTGGAGTGGTTAGAAAACAAAATTGAACATATCCGGGATTTTTTAACGGATACAACACTTACAAAAAATGGAAAGAAGAAAAACGGAAAGAAGAAAAACAGAATCAAATAAACCAAGGATCTTAGCCTGTGACCCCAGCTTTACTGCATGGGGATGGGCTGTCTTGGAAGGTCATCTGGTACAGGCAGCAGGTGTGATCGTAACCAAACCCGAGGCAAAGAAGCGTAGAATACGAGTGGGTGATGATGACGTACGTCGAGTAGGTGAACTTATCTCGCAATTGGTTAGGGTAATTGAAAAATACAATGTCACTTTTATTGTGACGGAACTTCCACACGGATCGCAGAATTCAAGAGGGGCTATTATGATAGGTGTTGTACTGGGCACCTTACAATCTTTCAACATACTTCTGAACATTCCGGTGGAGTGGTACAGCGAGAACGACGCCAAGAAGGCTCTTTTAGGGCGCATTTCTGCAACTAAGCAGCAAGTGATAGATGCGATCGCTGACCTGTACGAAGTGTACTGGACGGGCGTTAAATACCACGATGAGGCCGTAGCTGATGCACTGGCGATCTATTACTGTGCAGAATGCACTTCCCCCACGCTTAAATTTATGAACCGATGAGTATTGAATCTATAAAAGCTAAAAGTGATGCTATTCTTGAATTGAAACTTGAGCAGTTAAATTGCGTTAAACAGGCTTTAAAAATTGCCAATAAAGGATCTTCTAAATATCATAAAGTTAACATGAATAGAGTATTTAGAATTATGGGATGGGCAGTAAAAGCAAGAATGATTCAGGACCAGATACGAATGATAGCAGCACAACCAATATTCCCAAGTGGAGGATTACCTATTGTAGGTGATAAGATTACCATAACAAATAAAATTAACTCAGCATGAACCGATGAACATGTATGTTCTTTGGAGAATTGAGCATCTTGACACGGGAACTGCTTGGACTTGGTTGATTTCAAAAGAAGCAAGTAGCGTTGTTGATGCTGAAAACAAATTCAGGTTGGCGGGATGGATGGAGCATATCAAAGGACCTGCGTATTACTTAATCACAATGAAATGATAGCACTATTAGACATATTGACATGATCTCAAAAATCAACATACACAATTTTCAAAGCCATAAAGACACCACGCTGGCATTTTCTCCAGGGGTTAATGTCATAGTAGGAGCATCGGATAGCGGCAAGACATCCATCATCCGTGCCCTACGGTGGTTGATTTGGAACCGTCCCAGTGGTGAGGAGTTCCGGAGTCATTGGGGTGGGGAAACTGGTGTGAGTATTGAATTGGAGAATGGTATTGGTATAGCTCGTGTCAAAGAGAAGGAAAACGGATATTATCTTATGCACCCAGATGAAGTTAACGAATATAAAGCATTTGGAACCGATGTCCCGGAAGAAGTTCAGAAAATTCTTAACATAGATGAAACCAACTTACAGCAACAACTTGATAGTCCATTCCTCATCA
>Ga0307379_10005789_pt1 | contig 17139 bp, 17 predicted proteins | sample UN2MG_FD_202237 | JGI IMG/M metagenome (GOLD analysis project Ga0307379, IMG submission 202237) | Soil microbial communities from Risofladan, Vaasa, Finland - UN-2 | ecosystem: Environmental > Terrestrial > Soil > Coastal area > Acid sulfate soil | place: Finland: Risofladan, Vaasa | collected... | reverse complement strand
CTGATGGTCGGCGGCTCGATCACCACGATGGAGGGCCGACACTTCAGCGCCGAGGAGTTCCTCGACACCGTGCAGCGTTACGGGATCAACTCCACCTCGATCGTCGGTGACGCATTCGCCAAGCCGATACTGAAGGCGCTCGACGCCGAGCCCGATCGTTGGGACATCTCCACGCTCCGCGTGATCGTGTCGTCAGGCGTGATGTGGTCCAAGGAGACCAAAGCGGGTCTGCTCGGCCACAACCCCCGACTGATCATGATCGACTCGCTGGGGTCGAGCGAGGCAATCGGTATGGCGAGCAACACCACGACGGCGGAGTCGAGTGGGGAGACCGCGAAGTTCGAGCTCGGCCCGACCACTCGGGTCATCACGGACGAGGGACGAGACGTCGTTCCCGGGTCGGGCGAACTCGGCCGCGTGGCCCTGCCGGGCCGCACCCCGATCGGCTACTACAAAGACGAAGCGAAGTCGGCCCAGACGTTCGTGGTGATCGATGGAAGCCGCTACTCGATCCCCGGGGACTACGCCACCATCGACGCCGACGGCACGGTCACGCTGCTCGGACGCGGCAGCCAGTGCATCAACACCGGTGGCGAGAAGGTGTATCCCGAGGAGGTCGAGGAGTGCCTCAAGCTGCACCCGAGCGTCGCCGACGTCGCAGTGGTCGGCGTACCCGACGACAAGTGGGGCGAAGCGATCACGGCACTCGTGGAACCGCACGCCGGCGACACCGTCGACGCGCCGGATCTGATCGCCCACGTCAAGTCGAGACTCGCTGCGTACAAGGCACCCAAACGGGTGATCGCCGTCACCTCGATCGGTCGGGCCGCCAACGGCAAACTCGACTACAAGAAGCTGCGGTCCGACGCCATCGACGCGCCAGCTGTCTAACCTGTTCGGAGTGACGGGGACCACGACCACGGCGGACTTCGACTGGCGGCAGCACGGCGCCGTGCTGTTCGACCTCGACGGGGTGATCACGCCCACGGCCGAAATCCACGAGCACGCGTGGGGTGAGCTGTTCGCCGACTTCGATTACACCGAAGCCGACTATCTCCGCTACATCGACGGAAAGCCCCGCTACGACGGGGTCCGCTCGTTCCTCGCCTCTCGAAACGTCACCCTGCCCGACGGCGATCCCGACGACGCCCCCGGCACCGACACGGTCTGCGCGCTGGGCAACCGAAAGAACCACCTGTTCAACACGATCCTCGAACGTGACGGCATCGCTCCGTACCCGGGTTCGCTCGCCACGATCGACCTGCTCGACGATGCCGGCATTCCATCAGCGATCGTGTCGTCGTCGAAGAACGCCCGCAGCGTGCTCGAGGCAGCGGGACTCGGCGACCGATTCGACGTGGTCGTCGACGGCGCGGTCGCCGCGGACGAGCACATCGCGGGGAAGCCGGCGCCGGACATGTATCTCGAGGCCGCGAAGCGAGTCGGGGTCGCGCCCGCCCGGGCCGTCGTGGTCGAAGATGCCGTCTCCGGTGTGACCGCGGGCTCGGCCGGTGGCTTCGCCGTGGTGATCGGCGTCGACCGAGGCGCCGGCGCCGACACCCTGCTGGACCACGGCGCGACGTTCGTCGTCGACGATCTCGCCGACCTGCTTCACGTGCACCGAACCAGGACATCCGACTCGTGAACCGGCTGCCCCCTCCGCTCGGGTTGCCGGCCCACCGATTCCCCGTCGAGCCGTGGCGGCTCATCGAGCGCTCGTACTCCAACGACGACCTCGGAGTGACCGAGACGCTGTTCGCACTCGGCAACGGCTATCTCGGGATGCGCGCGAATCCGGAGGAGGGCCGCGAGGCCCACAGCCACGGCACGTACCTCAACGGTTTCCACGAGACGTGGCCGATCCTGCACGCCGAGGACGCATTCGGTTTCGCCAAGACGGGCCAGACCATCGTCAACGTGCCCGACGCCAAGCTGCTCAAGTTGTACGTCGACGACGAGCCATTGCTGCTCCCGACCGCCGACCTCGACAGTTACGAGCGTTCGGTCGACTTCCGCAACGGCGCGCTCACTCGCGACATGATCTGGCGCACACCGGCGGGCAAGCGGGTTCGAGTCTCCTCCCAGCGAATGGTCAGCTTCGTGCATCGCCACCTCGCCGTGCTGACCTTCGAGATCACCCTTCTCGACGCCGCCGCGCCGGTGGTGGTGTCTTCACAGCTCCTCAACCGCCAGGACGGCGAGGACGAGTACCACGTCACGGACGCCGCGCTCGGAGAAGGCAAAGACCCGCGCCGGTCACGCAAGTTCAACCACCGAGTACTGCAGCCGCAGCTCCAGCGCGAGGACGGCAACGAGATCGTGCTCGGCTATCGCTGCGCGAACAGCAAGATGACCCTGGCCTGCGGCACACGTCACCACATCGACACCTCGTGCCAGGTCGACGTCACCACCCATGTCAGTCCCGACCTCGCCAAGACCGTGTTCACCGTGCGGGCCACACCGGGCGACCCGATCAAGATCTCCAAGCTCGTGTCGTACCACTCCTCCAACGGGGTGCCGGCCGAGGAGCTCGCCGACCGTTGCTCGCGGACGCTCGAGCGCGCCGAGTCGGACGGTGTCGAACAGATCGTGCTCGAGCAGCGCCGGTGGCTCGACGGGTTCTGGGAGCGCTCCGACATCGAGCTGCGAGGCGACGACCGGGCCCAGCAGGCGCTGCGATGGAACCTGTTCCAGCTGGCCCAGGCATCGGCGCGTACGCAGGAGCAGGGAATCGCCGCAAAGGGAGTCACCGGAGGCGGCTACGACGGCCACTACTTCTGGGACACCGAGGTGTACGTCGCGCCGTTCCTCGCGTACACGATGCCGGAGGCAGCCCGCAAGGTCGTGCGGTTCCGCTGGCAGATGCTCAACGCTGCTCGCAAACGGGCTCGAGAGATGAGCCAGGTCGGCGCGCTCTACCCGTGGCGAACGATCAACGGCGAAGAGGCCTCTGGCTACTACGCGGCCGGCACCGCCCAGTACCACATCAATGCTGCAGTGGTGTTGGCGTTGCGCCGGTATCTCGAGGCATCGGGCGACATCGAGTTCCTGTCGCACGAGGGTGCGGAAATCCTCGTCGAAACGGCTCGGCTCTGGCTCGATCTCGGCTTCTACTCGCAGAACGGATCGCGCTCGTTCCACATCCACCGCGTCACGGGTCCCGACGAGTACACGACCGTCGTCAACGACAACTTCTACACGAACGTGATGGCGAGGTTCAATCTTCGTTACGCGGCGCGAACGGTTCGGTTCCTGTCGCAATGGAACCCCGAAGCCTTCGAGGCACTCACCCGCGCAACCGCCCTCGACCTGCAGGAACTCGACGATTGGGACGCCGCCGCCGACTGCATGTTCGTCCCGTTCGACAACGACCTCGGCATCAATCCACAGGACTCCGAGTTCCTCGAGCTCGAGCCCTGGGACTGGGAGACCACCCCGCCAGAGAGCTTCCCGTTGCTGCTGCACTACCACCCGCTGGTCATCTATCGCCACCAGGTGTTGAAGCAGGCCGACGTGGTGCTCGCGATGTTCCTCCGATCCGAACGATTCCCGGTCGAACAGAAGCGCCGGAACTTCGACTTCTACGATCCGATCACCACAGGTGACTCGTCGCTGTCGTCATGCGTGCAAGCCGTCGTCGCCGCCGAGGTCGGCTACGACGATCTCGCACTCGACTACTTCACCCGAGCGCTCTACCTCGACCTGTCCGACTCGCACGGCAACACTGCGGAAGGTGTGCACGTGGCGAACGCGGGCGGTGTGTGGGCCGGCGTCGTGCACGGATTCGCCGGCATGGTCGAGCAGGGCAACCACATCGAGTTCACGCCAAGGCTGCCGAACGGCTGGGAAGGCGTCAGCTTCCGCCTGTGCCGTCACGGCTCGAACCTGCGTGTCGATGTCGACCCGGACGGACTGACGCTGACGGTATTGACCGGTGGCGGTGTGCCGGTGCGCGTCGATGACGACGTTGTGCTGGTGACCTCGGACGAGCCGTTGCGTATCAACCGCTGAGCGAGGCCGCTCCGACGACCAGGCAGGTGAGGTGACGAACGCTGTTGCTACCGCCGTCTCGCGCCTGCGCCTCCGACCACCAGCTGCGATGAGCCAAACCGCCGTATCCGGTCACCTCGCTCATCACACGCCTCCGACCACCAGCTGCGATGAGCCAAACCGCCGTATCCGGTCGCTTCGCTCATCGCGGCGGGTCGGATCGGGTCGGGTCGCGGCGGATCGGGGTGGGCGTAACCTCGGGCATGGCTCCGCAGATTCCTGACCGACGACGACTCGACGGGCGCGTGGCGCTGGTGACCGGGGTGTCGCGCCCGATCGGGATCGCCGCGACCGTCGCCCAACGACTCCACGACCAGGGGGCCACGGTCGTCGCCACCGGTTGGTCACCACACGACGCGGAGATGCCCTGGGGCGAACAGCCGCTCGAGCCGATGCCGTTCGAGGTCGGCGAACACGACTTGGAGGACCCCGCAGTCCCCGGCATGCTCGTCGACGAGGTCGTCGAACTGCATGGACGGATCGACATCGTCGCTGCGGTCCACGCACGATCCTCGCACGAATCGCTCGACGAGGTCAGCGCCGACGAACTCGACCGCTGTTGGGCTGCGAACGTGCGCAGCGTGGTGTTGCTCGCCCAACGGTTCGCCCAACGTCACGTATCGATCCCATCGAGCGCTCCCCCGGTCGGACGGATGTTGTGGTTCACCAGCGGTCAGGGCCTGCAGCCGATGGACGGCGAGATCGCCTACGCCGTCTCCAAGGGTGCCCTCCACCAGATGACCCACTCGATCGACCGTGCGCTGTCGAGAGCGCGGATCATCGCGAACTGCATCAACCCTGGACCCGTCGACACCGGGTACGCCGACGGAGATGCGCACACCACGGTCACCCGGATGTTCCCGGACGGCCGATGGGGAACCCCGAGCGACATCGCCGACGTCGTCGGGTTCCTCGCGAGCGACGAGGGTGCATGGATCCGCGGCCAGGTCCTCGATGTGGAAGGCGGCTTCGACCGGTTCGCGTGGCACAACGTCCACGATCTGTGACTACGCCTGACATTTCGTCGGATGGCGAACGCGCCGTTAGCGTTGGACGCCATGACTGATCTCGGATTCGACGGCAAGGTAGCGATCATCACGGGCGCCGGTGGCGGCCTCGGCAAGCAGCACGCGCTGATGATGGCCAAGCGGGGCGCGCTGATCGTCGTCAACGATCTCGGTGGCGCGGTCGATGGCACGGGCAGCGACAAGGGCGCGGCTCAGCTCGTCGTCGACGAGATCCAGGCGGCAGGCGGCGAGGCCGTCGCGAACACCGACTCGGTGGCCACGCCCGAAGGCGGCGCGGCGATCGTGCAGAGCGCCGTCGACGCATTCGGCAAGGTCGACATCGTCATCAACAACGCCGGCATCCTGCGCGACAAGTCGTTCCACAACATGGACGCCGACCTGTTCGACCCGGTGATCGACGTCCACCTCCGCGGTGCGTTCAACGTCACGCAGCCGGCATGGAAGATCATGCGCGAGCAGGGCTACGGCCGCATCGTGTCGACGTCGTCGGCTGCCGGCATCTTCGGCAACTTCGGCCAGGCCAACTACGGCGCCGCAAAGATGGGCCTCGTCGGGTTCACCAACGTGCTCGCCGTCGAAGGTGCCAAGTACAACATCAAGGCCAACGCGATCGCTCCGCTCGCGTTGACCCGCATGACCGAGGACATCCTTGGTGGCCTGGGCGAGAAGCTCCAGCCCGAACTGATTTCGCCGCTGGTGACCTACCTGGCGCACGAGTCGTGCGAGGCGACCGGCCGGGTGTTCTCCGTCGGTGGCGGCCGCGTGGCCGAGGTGTTCATCGCCGAGACCGTCGGCTACACCAACACCACCGACCTCTCGCCCGAGGACCTCGCCGCCCACTGGGGCGATGTCACGGCGCAGGACGGCTATGCGGTCCCCGCCACGATCGCCGACGAAACCGCACTCTTTCTCAAAGCCCTCTCGTAACCCAGCGTCACACGGTGCCGGGCCTCACGTGACGCTTGCGAGTCGTTGCTGTTCACCCGCACTGGACAGACTGCTCCAATGATCCCAGTCGATGACTTCCAGGCGCAGGCGGCGGACTGGCTGGTGGCCAACAAGCAGCACGCACCGCGTGACTATGGCGCCATCTGTCCGCCCGACCTGGTCGAAGCCGGGTTGGACTGGCAACGGCATCTGACTGACGCCGGATGGGCCGGGATCCACTGGCCGGTCGAGCACGGCGGTCGCGGGTTGACCGCGGCCCACAACGGAGCCTGGCTCCTCGAATGCGCCCGCGCCGGAGTACCTGCGGTGTTCAACATGGTGGGGTTCGTACTCACGGGCGGGGCCATCTTGCGCTACGGGTTGCCCGAGCAACAGACCGACCATCTGCGTTCGACGCTGGCGACTGAGCATGTCTGGTGCCAGCTGTTCTCCGAACCGGGCGCCGGCAGCGACCTCGGGTCGTTGTCGACCCGGGCCGAGCTTGACGGCGAGCGCTATGTGGTCAACGGACAGAAGGTCTGGTGCTCGGGAGGCCGCTACTCGAACTGGGGCATCCTGATGGCCCGCACCCGTCCGCTCGACGAAGCGCCGAAGCACGACGGCATCTCGTTCTTCCTGTGCCCGATGAACCTCCCCGGCATCGAGGTGCGACCACTGAAGCAGATGACCGGCGAGGCAGAGTTCGACGAGGTGTTCTTCACCGACGTGTCGCTCCCGGCCGACTGCCTCCTCGGCCCGCTGCACGGCGGGTGGGGTGTCGGCATGGCGGTGCTCACCAGCGAACGCGGCCACATCGGGACCTCCGTGATCGGGCTCGAGCGGCGACTCGACCAGATGGCCCACCTCGCCGAGGGTCGCGACCTCACAGCGATCGAACGTCAGGAGCTCACCTCACTGCTCGCGAGCGGCAGCGCCATGAAGGCAATGGCGCAACGTCAGGGCCCTGTGGCATCCACCGCCGCATCGCTGATGAAGCTCGGCATCACCGAGATGATGTTCGAGGTGGCGATGTTGCGCGGCGGCCTCGACGGACCGAACGCCATGCTCGATGGTCCGAGCGCCACCGGGATGCTCGCCGCACCTGGCGGCCGGATCGCCGGCGGTTCGAGTCAGGTGCAGCGAAACATCATCGGCGAACGGCTGCTCGGACTCCCCCGCGAACCCAAGCCGACCTGAGGCAACGAAGTACGGGGCGTGGCGCCAGGGACGAGACCCCTGACGCAACGATTCGCCGTCGGCGCCGGACGGCGTCATGATGATCGAGTGCGCGTCGCCTCCTCCGATCACGTCAGTGTTGCGGTCCACGAGTTCGGAGGTGCTGGCCGGCCCTTGCTGCTGTCGCATGCGACCGGGTTCCACGGCTACTGCTACCTCCCGATCGCCGACGAGCTGAGCGACGAGTTCACGTCGTTCGCGCTCGACTACCGCGGCCACGGCGACACCGCACGTCCCGACGACTGGCAGGTCGAGTGGGACCGATACGGCGACGACGCCCTCGCGGCAGCGCGTGCAGTGGCCCCGGACGGCGGCCTGGTCGGGTTCGGTCACTCGATGGGCGGCGCCGGGCTCCTCATGGCGGCCCACCGCGAACCGGGGCTGTTCGACACGATCGTCGCGTTCGAACCAATCGTGTTCCCCCCTCGGGAGATCGACCCCCACCACGGCACCGAGAACAACGGAACGGTCCTGTCACGAGGCGCACGAAAACGGCGCGCCTCCTTCGACACGTTCGGCGACGCGATCGCCAACTACTCGTCGAAGCCACCGATGATGGCGTTCGATCCCGACGTACTGCGCCTCTACGTGGCCCACGGATTCCGCCCAGCCCCGGAAGGAGTCCGGTTGAAATGCGACCGCGAACACGAGGCGCGTACGTTCGACACCGGCGGTACCCACACCACGTGGGCCGAACTGCCGGAGATCGAGACGAAGGTGGTCGTCGTCGCCGGCAAGGTCGACGAGTTCGGTCCAGCCGCCATCGCCAGGGAGATCGCCGAGGCCGTACCGAACGGGAGCTACGTCCAGAACGACGCTTGGGACCACTTCGGGCCGTTCATCGAACCGGGAGCGATGGCGCAGCTGGTTCGGGAGGCCGTAACGCTGTGACAGCCCCCACCTACGATGGCTGACATGACCGACACCGCTGTTCCCGCACCGACGTTCCCGGTGCCGATGTCGTTGTCGCCGTCGCGAGTGTCGTCGTTCACGTCGTGCCCAATGCAGTTCCGCTTCTCCAGCATCGAGAAGCTGCCCGAGCCTCCGGGGGTGGCCACGACCAGGGGCACCATCGTGCACCGAGCACTCGAGTTGCTGTTCGTGCGTCCTGCTGCTGAACGCACCCCCGAGGCCTTGGCCACCGACATGGCGACCGCGCTCGGCGAGTACCGGACACATCCCGACTACTCGGGTCTGCGCCTCGAGGGCGACGCCGTCGCCCGATTCGACCGCGACTGCACTGCGCTGATCGACAAGTACTTCGCCATGGAAGATCCGACCACCGTGCGAGAAATCGGGCTCGAGTTGTGGATGGAAGCGCCGGTCGGCGATCTGACGCTGCGAGGCATCATCGACCGCCTCGAGCTCGACGCCGACGGCGAACTCGTCGTCACCGACTACAAGACCGGCCGAGCACCGTCGGGCAACTTCGAGCAGAAGAGCCTCGCCGGTGTCCACTTCTACTCGTTCCTGTGCGAGGCGGTGTTCGGCAAGCGGCCAGCGAAGATCCGGCTGATGTATCTCGCGTCCGGCGAAACGATCGAAACGGTGCCCTCGGCGCAGTCGGTGAAGTTCATCACCACACGAACCACTGCCGTGTGGTCGGCGGTCGAGCGGGCGTGCACCACGGGCGACTTCCGACCTCGCCAGAGCAAGCTCTGCGACTGGTGCTCGTTCCAGCAGTGGTGTCCGGCCTTCGGCGGCGACCCCTCGCTGGCAGCCACTGAAGCCGTCGCGGCGTACAACGACCTGTTGGCTGCGCCCCTCTAGCATCAGGAGCCTGATGACGAGCAACGACACGGCGGGCGACGACCTTGCGATCGTTCCCGGCCAGGGCCACCTCGGTCCGCAAGTCGACGCGTTCGATCAGTGGGTCGATGACGCCCTCGAGTTGCTGCGCGGCAACCCGATCGCCGACCGGGTGTTCGCCACTGCGAGCCATGTCGGCGACTTCTCGCTCATCTGGCAGGGCATCGGCATCACTCGAGCCGTCATCAAGGGTCGCCCCGATCAGGCGGTCGTGCTCGCCGTGATGCTCGGCGCCGAGAGCCTGCTGGTCAACCAGGGCGTCAAACGACTGTTCCGCCGTGAGCGCCCCACCACGACCGGCGACGATCGACTACAGGTACGCCAGCCGAAGACGTCGTCGTTCCCATCGGGCCACGCGAGCTCCGCGGCCTTTGCGGCGATGGTCCTGTCCGGCTGGGACGGCCCCAAGGTCGGGATGCTCTGGTGGAAGATCGCCGCGATCGTGGGAATCAGTCGCGCCTACGTCCGAATCCATCACGGTTCCGACGTGGTTGGCGGCGCCATCGTCGGCACATTGCTCGGACTGGTCGGTCGGAGGATCGCCCAACGTCTCGCTCCCTGAACGAAATGCTGTCGTGCGGCGCGTTCGGGCCAGCGCCCCACCGGTGACGCTCAGACGGCGTCGGTGGCGACGACGGGCTCGACGAGTGTCGCCGGCTCGGTCGTGAGCAGCGTGCGCACGTCGAGCAACAGATCGGCAACCTCACCCGTCGACACGAGTTCACGTTGCATCATCCGTGCCAGCGCGCCATCGATGACGCTCAGTGCCTCGGTGATCACGGCCTCGTTGTTGGTGTCGATGCGCTCATCAGTCATTGGTGAACACGGTACCCGCGCCAGAAGCCACGTACACGCACCTACACCCAGAAGAGGAAGGTGTCACACAACGTTCACGCCGTCGACGACGACGAACCTACGATGCAGCGATGGACTTCAGCGGGCGCAATGTCGTGATCACCGGAGCCGGGCGGGGCATCGGAGCGGCTCTCGCCCGAGAGTTCCACGCCCGGGGCGCCAACGTGGTGGTGGCCGACCTGGAGGGCGCCGACCAGGTCGCCGCTGCGCTGGAACGGGCAACCGCGATCACCGCCGATGTCAGCACCGAATCGGGCAATGCCGCCCTGGTGGACGCGGCCCGCGAGGCGCTGGGCACGATCGACCTGTTCTTCTGTAACGCCGGCGTCGGAATCGGGCGGGGCGTCCTCGAAACGCCCGAGGACGACTGGGAACTCGCCTTCGCCGTCAACGTCCATGCGCACCGCTGGGCCGCGAAATACCTGCTACCGGACTGGCTCGAACGCGGTGAGGGATACTTCTGCTCCACCGCATCGGCGGCCGGCTTGCTGATGCAGATCGGGTCCGGGCCCTACACGCTCACCAAACGGGCAGCGGTGGCGTTCGCCGAGTACATGGCGGTCACCTACGGCGACGCCGGCCTGAGGGTCACCTGTCTGTGCCCCCAGGGCGTGAACACCGCGATGCTGCACGCAGGCGACGACGCGTTGAGCGGGAGCAATGTCGTGAAGGCGGCCGGCGTCGTGCTGGAGCCGGCCGAGGTCGCCGTCGAGGTCGCTGCAGCGATCGAGGCCGAGCGGTTCTTCGTCCTCCCCCACCCCGAGGTGGCCGACTACATGGCGCTCAAGGCGACCGATCCCGAGCGGTGGCTCGGAGGAATGCGCAAGCTACAGCGGCGCACCATCGGCTCCTGACGCCATCGATCGCATGCACCGGTCACCTGCTTCGCTCGCCCGGCTCGGGCTGCGCATGGGTGAACCGATCAGGTTCCGGCGCAACGACAAGGGCCGATGGGTTGTCGGACGCGTCGCCGGCATCGAGTACGACGGCAGCATTGCGATCCGCGACCCCGACGGTTCGGCTCGATCGCTGCGCGCCGAACGAGTGGAGATCCGCCGGCCCGGCTCGCGTGGTCGTCTCAAGTGGTGCGTCGTCAGTGACGTCGCCGTCACCTGGGAGCAGCTGGAGATGTTCGACCCGACCGATTCCTGACCGTCAGTCGCAGGCCGAGGTCGGTCCGGTCGACTTCCATCGCGAAGTCGAACGCGTCGACGGCAGCGGCGAGTTCGATGTCGAGGGGGTCGGTGTGATCGGGGCCGATGGCAAGGGTCTTGGCAGCCTCGTCGGTGGCGAGCAGCGCTGCCGCGGTCGCCTGCGGCTCGAGTGACCGACCGGTTCGGGCGCGCTCGATCAGCTCAGCAGTCAGAACATCGTCCGCCCCGCCGTCGAGACGGTCCTCGAAGCGACCGGTGATCACGTAGGCGGGCTCGCCGAGACCAGCGGCCTCGACAGCACGGGCCGTGGCTGATGCAACCACCAGACTCGCCGCCCACAGCCTGGTGGCGTCGACGGCTCGAACCACACCCTGCGTTCCGGCGGAGGTGCGCTGGACGAGGGTCCGTCCCGCGAGGTCGGCATCGCGAACCATGACCGGCGAGTTGGGGAAGTCGAAGCCGTCCGGCCGCAGCCCGCGGTCCTCGCCCATCGCCAACGATCCCGGGTTCGCCGCCTTGAAGGCCAGCGCTTCGTCCACCGTCCCGACGAGGTAGATCTCCGCGGCACCCGAACCGAATGCATAGGCCGCCGTGGTGAAGGCCCTGATCACGTCGACCACCACGACAGCGCCCCGGACGCCTTCGAGCTCCCATCGAGCGAGATGGCAAGTCATCACGGGTTGTTCAGGTTCCACGAGATCATGGCCGCAACCGTAGAGCCGATGCCTCGACGATCGGTCTCCGGTTCGGCCGACTGTGTGACACCCCTTGGTCCTGATGGAACCATGACCGTTGTCCAGGATCCGGTGCTTGGCGAAGCGTCTGCCAGGCACGTTTCGGTGACGGGTTCCACTGGTACCCGGCCGACGACCAACGCGGTTTCGACACGGTGGCCGACATCGCCATCATCGGCGTCTCACTGTGGTCACTCGTCCGCCGCGTCGTCACCAACTCAGCGGCCGCCAGAGCAGTTGACGATGGTGCCGGTGATGTACGACGCCTCGTCGGATGCCAACCAGAGGATGGTTCGGGCAACCTCGATCGGGTCACCGCCGCGCTGCATCGGCACCGAGGGCGCCACTCGCTGCACCCGGCCCGGTTCACCGCCGCTGGCGTGGATGTCGGTGTGGATCACACCGGGGCGCACCGCATTGACCCGGAGGCCCTCGGCGGCGACCTCCTTGCCGAGGCCGATCGTGAGCGTGTCGATCGCCGCCTTGCTCGCCGCGTAGTCGACGTACTCCCCCGGGCTACCGAGGTAGCTCGCCGCCGACGAGACGTTCACGATCGAACCGCCACCGCCACCGTGGCGCGTCGACATCCGCCGCACGGCCTCCCTGGCGCACACGAACGCTCCGATCACGTTGACGTCGAGCAGCTCGCGCCAGCGTTCGACGGCCATCTCGTCGAAACGCATCTGCTGGTGCAGAATCCCGGCGTTGTTGACCAGCACATCGATCGTCCCGAGCTCGTCGGCGACGGCGTCGAACATTCCGATCACAGCCGCCTCGTCGGCCACATCCGCCCGAATCGTCATGGCCCGGACGCCGACGGCGGCACAGTCGTCCACGACGGCCTGGGCGGCGTCGACGCTGTGCGTGTAGTTGACCGCGACGTGATCGCCGCGCTCGGCGGCCAGGCGGGCAGTTGCCGCACCGATGCCGCGGCTTGCACCGGTGATCAGGACGACGCGTGCCACGTACCGAACCGGGAGGTCAGAACGATGGGCGGACGCCGACGATGCTCGCCCGCTCCATCACCCGGATGTCGGGCCAGTAATCGCTCGATGCGTAGTGCTGGACCGCGAGGTTGTCCCACATCGCGACCGAGTTCGGGTGCCAATGCAAACGGCAGTGGTACTCGAGGGTGTTGGCCTGCGCGAACAGCGTGACGAGCAACTCGTCGGACTCGGCGGGGTCGAGGCCGATGATCCGGGTCGTGAAGAACCGGTTCACATAGAGCAGCCGATGGCCGGAGATCGGGTGGTGGATCACGACGGGATGTTCGATCACCGGATATTTCTCGCGCATCGCCGCTGCATCGGCACCGCTGATCGTGTGACCGAACGCCTGCATGTAGTCGTGCTCGGCGACGAGGCCCTCGATGCGGTCTTTGATTTCGTCGGACAGACCCTCGTAGGCGGCGTTCATGTCGCAGAACAGCGTGTCGCCACCGGTGTCGGGCACTTCGATCGCCCGCAGGATCGCTCCCTTCGACGGAACCTCGCGCCAGGTGACGTCGTGGTGCCAGCCGTTCTCGTAGCCGCCGGTGTCCGCATCCTTGGCGAAGCGGACCAGCTCGGGGCGCTCGTCGTTGTTCCGCAGGAACGGGTGCACTTCGAGCTCGCCGAACCGTCGGGCGAAGGCGATGTGCTGATCGGCCGTGAGGTGCTGATTGCGGAAGAACAGGACCTTGTAGTCGACCCAGGCGCGTGACAGTTCCTCGAACACCTCGTCGGCGAGCGGCTTCGACAGGTCGAGGCCCTTGACGATGCCGCCGAGCGTGGCGCCGACCTGGCGGACCTCGAAATGCTCCCATTCGAGTGCCGTGAGGCGGATGCGTTCGGCAGCGAGGTGGGCGACGGGTCCGATCACGGCCTTGTCCGGGCCGAAGGTGAGCTTGCGGGCGTTGAACTCGCCAAGGTCACCCGACGGTTCGATCCCCTCCATCTTGGCGATCGCCGAGTTCGTGGTCTCCAGGTCGTCGTCGGTGATGCTCATGTCGTCCCCTCCATTGCGACGCCGATCGCCGCGACGGCCCAACGTACCTCGCAGCGGCATGACCGGCCTCGGCCGTGGGCACTGCAACGGTGTGGAGTCTTGACAAAGGTCTCTTGCCGGTGTGGCACGCCGGCGAGACCATACAGATGGCACTCCGGTGCCGACGTATCAAACTCAACGAAGGGAGTTCATCATGAATACTCTCACCGATCGAGAGGAGACAACCACAACGACCGACGTACACGAAGGTCAAACGACGCATCCCGACGGGAGCAACCGGACACTCAAGGCAATCGTCATCGCATTGACGGTCGCGTTGGTCGGCCTCGGCGCATGGGTGATCATCGATCGCTCGTCGACGCCAGAGACGGCACCGCGTGACGACGTTGCCCAGCTGTGGGACGACTACACCGACGCGTGGAACAACTACGACGGTGACACGTTCTTGCAGCTCACGACTTCCGATTACACGTTCGTGACCGAGCAGGGCACAACCGGCGCCGCCGATCAGGCGATCGAGATCGACCGGTTGGGCAACTTCGGCTGGCACGTCACGGCAGTCGGCGAGCAGCTCATGGCCGGTGACGGACCGTGGTACGTGACCCAGGTGAGCCACCTGGAGAACGCCACCACCGGGATCGGCACCGATCCGGTAGAAGGGATCAGCGTGCTGACCATCGTCGACGATGGTGGCGTCCTGCGAGTCGCCAACCATACGTACTTCGGTGATCTCTGAGCGCGAGACACACTCCCGGCGACAACACGCCGGGGGTGTGTTTGCGTGCGGCACGACCTTTGCGAGGGGCGCTCCAACTGCATCGTTGCCGAATCGGTCCACGTATCGTCCCGATCATGGCAGTGAGACTGGACGAGTCCGACGAATACATGCACGAACTCGGTCCCGAGCCGAACTTCAACGAGAGCATGTACATCAACTGCTTCGACCCCGCACAGGGTGTCGGCGGCTGGTTCCGGATGGGCAACCGCGCCAACGAGGGCACCGCGGAGATGACCGTGTGCCTGTACCTGCCCCCCGAGGTCGACGGGGGCAACCGGCAGGTCGGCTTCATGTTCAAGCGACCGGCGATCGACAACAACGATGCCTTCGACGCAGCCGGCCTCACCTGGACGATGGTGAAGCCGTTCGAGGAACTCCGCATCGACTACGTCGGCAAGGTCGTCGTGCTCGGCGAGCCCGAACAGATGGCCAACCCGAAGGAGGCGTTCACGAACAACCCGTACGCCGAGGCCGAGGTGCACATCACCTTCACCGGTCAGGGCCGTCCGAGCATGTTCGGCGGCGAGCCCGACGAGCCGCACGAGAAGCCCGGCGAGGAGTTCGCCAAGGGCCACTACGAGCAACTGGTCGAGGCCACAGGCACGATGCGCGTCGGTGAGCGAGAGTGGCAGATCGCGGGGTTCGGCCTGCGCGACCATTCCTGGGGGCCGCGCTACTGGCAGGCACCGTGGTACTACCGATGGTTGACGGTCAACGTCGACGAGAACTTCGGCTTCATGGCGAGCCGAGTGGCCAAGCGCGACAGTGAGGGAACCCGCGGTGGCTTCGTCTGGGAGAACGGCGTGATGCACCTGTGCGATGACGTGCAGATCTCCACGACGACTCGCGGCGAGGAGAGCTACCACGAGCGAATCGAGGGCACCATTCGCTCGAGCCGCAGCGACCGGGAATGGAACTTCACCGGTGAGGCCCAGAGCCTGATCCCGCTGCGCAACCGGCGTCAGGCGCCCGACGGCGAGTGGCTGCAGACCCGGATCTCGGAGGCGTACACGAAGTGGACGATCCACTCCGGCGACTTCGAGGGGCGTGTGGGCTACGGCATGTCGGAGTACCTCGATCAGATCATCGACGAGCAGCCGGTCGGCCTCGCCGAATAGCCGACCATGCGCGTGGGAGTCTGCACGTCGGAGCGCGTCGGCGCTGGGGTCCGGGCAGGCTGGTTGCGGGCAGGCTGGTTGCGGACAGCCAACGGCCGGGCGGACGGCGGCTACCGTCGGGCCGCATGACCGAACCCCCGCGGCCAACCTTCTTCGGCGTTCCGGCCGAGGGGACCGCTCATCGCGAGATCGCCGAGCGGCTGATCAACGGACGCAGCGTCGTCGATCAGGTGGGCGTCAGCCCCGACGGGCAACACCTTGCGTTCGTCGTCGCGACCACGAACCTCGCGAAGAACACGACGACGACGCTGGTGTGGATCGACGACGCGCCGGTCACCGCCGGCCCACACGACGGCGACCCGACGTGGTCGCCGGACGGCCGGTTCCTCGCCTTCACGTCGCGGCGTGGTGAGACCAAGGGCGACTCGACGCTCCACGTCCTCCCGGTCGGACGTGGCGGCGAACTCCGCACGCTGTGCACGCTGCCCGACGGCCTCGACGATCTCGCCTGGTCGCCAAACGGCCGAACGCTCGCCTTCACCAGCCGCACCCGCCATGAGCGCTACGCCGCGGAGAGCGTCGCTTGGCAATCGCCGCGCAAGGTCGAGCGCCTCTTCAGCCGGCTGAACGGTCAGGATTGGATCTTCGACCGTCCGAATCACGTGTACGTCGTCGCTGCCGACGGCACGGGCACACCGCGCAACCTCACCCCCGGAGAGTTCCAGCACCGCGGCATCAGCTGGCTGCGCGACTCGAGCGGCATCGCGACGTCGGCACAACGTCACGACACGTGGGACCGCGACCACGCCGCCGACGTGTACATCGTGTCGGTTCCCGAGCACGGTGACGCCGACGACGACGGTTCGAACGTGCGGTCGCTCACCGCCCACGACGGCCAGTACGGCGCCCCATCGGTGTCGCCGGACGGAACACTCGTCGCCTTCATCGGTTCTGCCGATCCCGGCATCTTCCCGCAGAACGCAAAGGTGGGAATCCTGCCGCTCGACGGCAACGAGCACCCACACACCGCAATCCGCTGGATCTCCGCCGGACTCGACCGCACCTTCCAACCGACCGTCGGCTCGAATGCGCCGGTGTGGGAGTCCGACAGTCATCTGCTCGCCACCGCCGAGGACCGCGGTGCCACCCATCTGTACCGGCTTCCCGTCGACGGCCCGTCCGCGCCGGCGCCACTCACCGGTGGCGCGGTGTCGGTGACGTCGTTCGATGCGGCATCGGGGGTCGTCGCCCGAGCCCAGGAGTCGGCAACCCATCCCGCCGAGCTCTACGTCGGCGACGTACGCCGCACTCACGTGGGCGACGCGCTCGCCTTCTCGATGCTCGAGTGGGAGCACTTCACGGCGCGCACCACCGACGAAACCGACGAGATCGATGCCTGGATCATGCGGCCGATCGACTTCGACGAAACCAAGCGATACCCGGTGCTGCTCAACGTCCACGGCG
>Ga0307379_10005786_pt1 | contig 17143 bp, 14 predicted proteins | sample UN2MG_FD_202237 | JGI IMG/M metagenome (GOLD analysis project Ga0307379, IMG submission 202237) | Soil microbial communities from Risofladan, Vaasa, Finland - UN-2 | ecosystem: Environmental > Terrestrial > Soil > Coastal area > Acid sulfate soil | place: Finland: Risofladan, Vaasa | collected... | reverse complement strand
CAGCCCAATTGTTTTCTCAACAAACACAATGCGTTGATTTTCTAACAGAATTACGAAAGAAAATAGGATACGATAGACTGATTTATCTTCCATGCGTTGGTGATCCAACAAGTATGGCACTCCTCACGTACATGGGCGTTGATTTTTTTGATTCTTTTTCCGCGTTTCTCGCAGCACGAAACCAGACATTTCTTTTCCCAACCGGTTTTTTTAGGAAAAATCAGCTCCCTGAGCTTCCCTGCGGCTGCCCTTCTTGTATAAAAACGAACGATGCATCGGTGATGGAGTACGAAGACATCTTACAGCATAATTACCATATGCTTCTTTATGAGATGAAACAAGTAAGGAACGCGATTATCACTGGTTCGCTACGAGAACTCGTAGAGGTCCGTGTTAGAACCAGCCCGCATCTCGCATCGTTGTTAAGAATCCTTGATCTTACTCAGTATCAATTTTTAGAGGAGCGAACACCGATTGTTCGAAAACAACCATTGACTGCAACGACGAAAGATTCGATGGTACGGCCGGAGATACGACGATTCCAACAACGGGTCATAGAGCGATATGAAAAACCACCAAGTGGAAAAATATTACTCTTGTTGCCTTGCTCGGCAAAAAAACCTTATTCTTTTTCAAAATCCCATAAGCTCTTCAGAGAATGCTTCTTGAACCTAACCAATCCCTTCGTGGTCCACGAAGTCATCCTGACATCACCTCTCGGTCTTGTTCCAAGAGAGCTTGAACTAACGTACCCTGCGTCGTCCTATGATATTGCGGTTACTGGCCACTGGGATGAAGATGAAAAGAAAATGATACGAACACTCCTGCAATCGTACTTGAAGAAAAACTCCTATGATGCAGTCATTATGCACATCCCTATGGCGATACAAGCATTTGTTCGTGATCTTTTTAAAGAACCACACACAACCTGTAATGATTCACCAACATCAGCTGAGTCGCTTGCTAATTTATCGAACGTGTTACAACATACGACACGACTTTACGATCGTGTCGAACAGAAAAAACGGACCTATGAAAACATCACATCGCTTGCCAGCTATCAATTTGGTCCATCACTGGCGGGGCATTTGATGAAAGACTGTATCATTAGTGGAAAATATCCTTATCAGAAAATAATGTATAAGAACCTTCAACTCGGGATGCTTACCGAAGAGCGAGGATTTATTTCACTCACCCTTGACGGAGCGAAGCGATTGATTGACACAGAGGAGTATTGGGTAGATATCTCTGATGATTTCACGTTGAAAGGGTCTGTGTTTGCGCCAGGAATAATAAATGCGGATGAATCAATACGGATTGGTGATGAGGTGCTCGTTAGGAAAAAGAAACAACTCTGTGGTGTTGGCGTGGCACTGATGAACGGGAAAGAGATGACGGAATCAACCCACGGAGAAGCAGTAAAAATACGGCATCACCTCTAATTCATACTTAAATCTTGTTTTGTCCCACAATACGGACATGAGTACACATGGACATCCTTTACAATGTCTACTCCCTCGGCCCAGACGGTAATCCATTCTCCGCAGTGTTCGCACTTGAAATTCTTATGAACCGATTTCTTTTCCGGGATTTCTTCAAAGACCCGTGATGGTTTTGAAGGGACAGTCCCTGTAGTCCCACAATCAGGACATGTTAAGATGAAAGATTTTTTGTTGTTTTGTTTTGATTTTTTAATAGCGAAAATACCACCACAAGAAGGACATTTGAAATGATAGAGTTTGCCTTTTAGTGATTTTTCAAATTCGTCAACAGTTTTTTTAACAACCGGTTTTTTCTTTTCCTTGGAAACCAAGAATAATAAAGTTAGGATAACAAGAATCCCGTAGAGGGCAATAATGCGTTCCAACCACCGTTCATTATACACAATATCCCAAAGAGAGAAGAGGAAGACTAGCAACGCAAGAAACATAATCGCCACAAACGGTGCTGTTTTACGTGAGAATATGTTCATTGGTTCCGCCTCCGTATCCCATAGAAAGCCAGCAGTACAATGAGTACAAAGACGATAATGGACGCAGTAAGATACCCCCAATTATCTTTTAACCGTGTAAAAAATTCTGAGGAAGAGGATAGCTTCTGTAACGGGTTGGTCCCTTGTTGATACTCCTGAAGATTGGTAACACCATCGTTATCCTTGTCTAGGGAAGCATCGCTTGGATCAAGTGGGTTGAACCCGTATTGTTCCTCCCAGGCATCGGGCATACCATCATTATCCGTGTCTTTCAGATCATCGGTAACCCAAAATGTCTGCTCCTCCGTGACTTTTTTATTTCCTCTATTGTCTTCCACGGTGATTGAAAAAACATATTTTCCTATACCTTGATATGCTTTAGTGTAGATGTACTTCGTATCAGGCGGTGTGTTACTCATCGCGTGTACCTCTGAGAGGTTATCAGGGAAATGTATCCGTACCTCAACAGAGTATATACCTGAGAAATCAGTGGTGATGCAACGGATCTCTACCTGACCGTTTTGTAATTGGACGAAGGGATTTACTCCAAAGTACGTGATACTTGGTGGAGTGTTATCTGCAGTGACTTCAAAAGACCCGGTAATAATTGACTGATTTTTATTTGGTGAGAGGTCAGTTGCCTTGATAGAGAAATCATGTCTACCGAGCTGAACGGTATTAAAAAGATATTCGTACCTATCATTGTCTTTTTCAGTCATTGTTTCGTTCACAAAGGTTTTATTTGGGGTTTTAACGGAGATAACGACGGTATCAATGCCTGAAGTATCGGTTGCAGTAACCCCGATTAAGAGAGGGTTTCCCTGTTCTATGGTTGTGGAATACTCAAGATTTGAGAGAACCGGAGGGGTTCGCTCTGAGGGGATGACTCGTAGAACATGGAAGAGTGCTTTATAGTTATTCGCCCCGTGTTTATCAGGGGTCTGTGTGGTGTTCAGGATTTGTATCCCTACGGCCCATTCACCATTAAAACTCGCTTTTCCAAATCGTGTCTGCTCCCAAGTGAGGGTCACGTTTGTGTATTCATTCTTCTTTAAACTCACCGTTGTTGAGTTTCTATCCGTAATGAAATACATGGTATGATTATTTTCATTTTGTTCACAATATAGAATGACTTTATAGTTGGTGGCATTTCCATCCCCTGTGTTACTGATATAAGCAGTAACTGCCACGGGGTTGCCTTCGTTGACCGGGGTTGGTGCTACTGTGATATTTAGGACAGCCAAATCAGGTATTCCTTCAACGGTTACCCATTTCCACCGTTTATTATTTCCTGGGTTTGAATCAGAGTAAATAACAACCACAGAGACATTATGGTTCCCTTTATTTAAGGGAAGCCAGGTGAACTGAAATGTTCTATTTTCATCTTTTTGAATGGTTTGGTCTTCTTGTGTATCTATATTGATGTTATTAACACGAAGTGCGACGTTGACATGCTCAACAGTCGTATTGAATGCCCGGACGTGTGCAGTAATTGTAACATTGTATCCCGCATAGCAGACATCAGGTGCCGCGAGAGCAGACACCGTCAGATCAGGTTTGCCAATATAGAAACGAAGAGCCAGGGAGGGGGTTTGATACCCTGCATCATCGCATCCGATGATGTTTACGGTCCAATCACCTCGTTTCGAAAGCTTTTTTGAGGTATTTGACCAGGTGAGATTATTTCCCGTAATTAATGACATGTTGAATTCAAACTGACCTTCCCAGTAGAAATAAGCGGTAACTTTTTTTGCCAATGCAGTGGTATTAACTTGGATGGGTAGCGTTTTATTCAGTGTATAATACGTTTCAAAGGTGTTAATAAACTCAGGCCACCAACCCTGGGTCGACACAGCAGAACCTTGAACGAGCCCCGTTGGTGTAATATTCAGCGTTTCGCTTCCTGGAGGTCGCGTCCCCCTATTTTCGACGACATCGAAATACACACCGTACAATGAGGGCCCTGGTACTCTCCAAGATAATGTACCAACTGCGTTGGTGTAATTATTAAAGACACTACTTTCATTAAACCAGGTTTTATTAATTACAATCATGGTTCCATTGGTATAATACCGTACAATGGTAATCGTGGTATTATCAAATGTTTTGTTCACTACCTGGAGTGAATGAAGAATCGAAGTAAAATTCAGTCCAAAAGAAATGTTACCAACACCAGTGATATTGTAGATTCTGCGGTAATGCCAGCTGGTATTCCACCAGGGGATGACGGAAGTTGTTGTTTCATAGTAATTGTTACTTTTTTGTTCTTCGTTTATTGTTTGTTTTGGATCGATAGTCAGATTAATGGTATGAACCCCAAAGGTTAGGGGGACCCAGGAGAAGGAGACCCCAAAGGATTCTCCTTTTACCAAACCAGCGCTTTTAATGTACCATTGTTTCAACGTCCGATCGATATGAAGAGAGACGTTAATACTCTGGGTTGTGTTTTTCCCAATGTTTTTTATCATTCCTGCTATCGTGATTGGTTTTCCAAGTGTACTCATTCCGCTAATAGAAGGAGTTGAGGCAAAGAGCAGATCGGTCTTTCGTTCATTAATTCGTATTTCTCCAGTAGCGATCGCTTCATTGACCCCTAAATAGGCCACGGTGACATGTAAGAGTCTGCGCTGGGCAGAACCCAATGCTGCGGTCCAAGTGAGATTTTCTTTCCGTATCTGATTTCTTAATAATCCTAAGGAGTCGATACGAAAGGTCGCAACAGTTTGTTCGTTATCAACGGTCATAGTGATGGTGATTTGCTGTCCGACAGAGATGTTTTGAGGACCGATGTTCTTAATGGTAACGTATATATGAACAGTATCTCCTTCCAGAGAAGGATCAGGTGTTGCTATCACGTTTAAGATAGAAAGATTAGGATCAAGTATGGGTTTCTCAGCGAGGGGATTGTAAGGAAAAATGCTTGAGAACAAAAGAATGATTATACTTAAAATATAAAATTTTTTCATTTTTTTATGAACTAGCTGTATCTTTGATTGTTTTCCACTGACCATAACTCTCCCTCATCGGATGCATGATTGCTATTTATTACGATATATTTGTAGTTTTCCATCTGGAGCATATTGTATAAAATAGAAGAAAATATATATAATTCAATATGTGTTTTTTAGCTTCATTTATGAAAACAGATTATTGTGAGGGGCGAAGTGGTCGAAAATCTATATATGAACCTAAGGCAACCGGGATGGTTTGATTTACACCAAAAAGAGAGATACTCGCACGGATCTGAGCAAAAACGCTCTCAGGCAGGAATCCTTTACCTGAAAAATTTAAAAGTTTTGAATAAAGAAGGATAATATCCCCATGGAAGTATGTTGTACCCTCGGGGATAAGTTCCCCAGCACCAAGTGTCCCTTCTGCGACAAAGTATTTCTGCTTATTCTTCACGCCATAATACACGACAGCTAAATCTGTTACGATCAACGGTATTTTTGTTGGATTAATGACTTCAAGAGTCATATTCCCATTCAGCCCACCGCGCACACGTGTAAGATCAACATCAAGAGCAAGCTCGAGAGGTTTATCAGATGGGATAAATTGACCAAGATCGGGAACGGCGATGTCGATATCACTTGAGATTGGGAGTGACTTATTGATGCCAGCGACGGTTGCTCCTGCTTCAGCATAAAGAGAAATGTGAAGTCTTTTTGCGTTTAACGCTTGTATGGCAACTGATCCATAGCCCTGTAATGTTACCGCGCTCTCTGCGGGGATCTGAGCACCAGTGATACGAAAACTTCCCACATTATTTCCTGTTTCAGTGGTTACGTTAAGGATAAAATCTTTGATAAACATGGAAAAGGGGTTAGGGTTTGATACGTGTATTTCTGTCGTAAGGTTCACAGCGTACCGGGTTATGGTTCCGATTTCCGCTCCAACCGAAATCGATGGTATCGATATCTTTTTCAGCGCGTCTTTCAGTGAGGTCAGAACCGTCAGCTTCAGGGGAATTGTCTTTTTAATGATGCCAAAGATATTAAGACCAACAACCCCTGTTATTGTACTGCTGAGCATATCTGAGAGATTGCCTTTCATGGTAATACGGCCGCTGCCAGTATAACTTCGATGTGCCTGACCTGGAATCGATCCACCATCAATCGTAAGATTTGTGACTTCTTCTCCTGTTGTTGTCGTCGCAACAATTTGGAAGTTTTCAAGAATCATTTCAAAAGAATTCGGGTTGTACAATTGGAGGTCGTGTTGGAGTATTATTTCATCAGTGTTTATTTCAATGATATCAACGCGAATGGTGGTTTGAGGAAATGCGAGTACCTGGATGTCGACAAAAAGAAATGCTGCAACGACGATATTGATAATAAAAAGCAAGGCTAGGATGATAGCAACGATGGTTTTTTTCATGGTTTATCCACGGGGGTAACTCCCCATCAGGTAATATAAAAGTAGACTTATATAATATATATTACTGTCGATGTCGAGGTATATATAGTTCTTCTGGAGAGATGTTAGTTATTATTACTATTTTTATTCAGAAAGTTTGAAGGGTATTTACAGTTTTTGATTAAACCGCGTAAATTCTTATTTAGCCTCAAGGTGATGTGAAATGCAATTTAAGGTCCATTATATGATATTCATTGGTATTTCTCGCTTTGTTTTTTTCCGTTTTGACATTTTCACAGAGTAGCTATATATATCATAAAAAACAGAAACCAACATGCATTCCACTCATATACGAGCTGGAGATGAGGTGAAGAGATGAAACACTATCGATATAAAGAATACGGAGGGAAATGGGATCCAAAAAAGGGGTATCGTCCTACCCATGGGAAAAAGACGGAACCAAAGTACAAACAAACCACCACTCCTTGGAAAAACCATCAGAAATCGATTCGATCAACCTAAGAGTGCTTTTTACTTACAGCCTATCTCTATCGACTTGCAATCCCAACTACCACCCCTTCCCCATATTTTTTTATGTATGCATAGCAGACTATAAGTAAGAAAAATACATACCTAGTCGCGTTGCGGATGCATAAAACCCAGACACAGCTTATCGAATTAATCACTGATCTAAAGACAAAAAAAGAATTCGAAAAAGAAATAAAAAAACGATATAAGATCTATGACGAACTCATCGATCAAGACACCATTGCTTTTTTAATTGTAGATGAACTCGGGAGGAACAAACAAAGTATCACAAAAATTGTTAATCTCGCCCCCAATGGTGATTATACAGTCGTAGGGAGGGTCCTGAGCATCTCGGATTCAAGGACATTTAAAAGAAAAAATGGTGCTCCTGGAAAAGTCATCAACCTTGAGATATCCGATGACACCGCCACCTGTCGACTTGTCCTTTGGAATGGCGATATAAACCATATTAAAAATAAAGAAATCCACCTAGGGACCATCGTTAAAATTATCAATGGTTACACCAAACTCGGATACACTGGAGGAATGGAAATTAACCTTGGTCGTTGGGGCCTCTTAGAAGTTGAACCAACAGATATTTCTTTAAAGGAAGAACAACGAAAACACCAAGCTAGTGATATCAGTGGTGTGTTAGCAAATAAGGAAGCAACCAAGGCGTTCTTCAAGGACGATGGTGAATTTGGTTTTGTTACAACCATTTCGATAAAGGAACACAATGTCAAAAAAGAAATCATCCTTTGGGACCGCTGTGTCAAAGAAATCCAACCATTTAAAATCGGAGATACCATCACCATAAAAAATGTCATAAAAAAATGGGAGAATGGAAAAACCGAGTTCCATCTCAAGGAACATGGTTCAATAGAGAAACGCAAATAAACCCCTTCTTTTCTTCGTTTATGTAATACGAATCCTATTCCGTAGCATAAAAAAGGAGTGCCTGGAAAAATGCGGTCATCCTACCAACCGCCTCGTGATAAACAATATTTTCATTCAAAACCAAAAATAGATAAACGAGACATGGCCGCCTTAAAGAAAAAAGTTTATTTGATCCAACGAAAAAAGAATATTATCCGGCGTGAGGAACGAATAACCAGGGGTTAACATCCACCTTGTTCATATTTGTTCTTTTGTTCAAAGGAAAGTTGTGCTTTCTGCAATTCACGCCCAAGATACAGGTAATGCTCTGGTCGTAAAACAGGAACATGTCGTGCGATCGAATCAGACAATGCATCTGCTTTGGTACCGGTAAAAACCTTCTCAAGATGACCTGAGACAATCCGTTTATTTTTATAGGCATTCGAGTAGTACTCGATACGGATTTCTTTTGCATTGACTTCGATGACAAAAAACCCATGGGGGTCGAGGACCACGTCTTTTTCCATTGTTTTCTTTGCTTTAATCAAAGGAACTTCTCTATCCACCATTGATAATCTCCCCTGCTTTTACAAGGTTTTGTAACTTAAGAAATGCGATATCTCGCGGGAGCATGCGTTGCCCACAATCAGGGGCTATTTGCACGACAGTATCACCGAAAATAGTTATTGCTTTCTTGACATGAGTGACAATTTCTTCAACAGTTTCAACAATAACATCATCAGATCGAACAGCACCAACGCACATCTTTTTCACAGATGAATACTCTCGAAATAAATCGAATAGATAGGGCGACGCTTTGAACTCATGGGAAAGGATATCGACGGGCATGTCGACTAATTGCGGGATGATACGAGACACGTCACCACATACATGCAGACGAGTTGGACGAGATAACCCATTGGTGATAGTCCCAATTAACTCCTTTGCATAATCGGGTAATTCATTGGAAAAAAACGGCTCATCGATACTGATTAAATCAACATGTTTCAAAAGAAGTTCTGCTTCATTTCGTAGCGCAGCAGCAAAATCAAATGCTAATTGTTTTTCATCATGGTAGAAAAAATCCAAAGATGATTTCATCAGTGTATATGGGCCAGTGAGAACCCCAATAAGTCCAGTGTTCCTCGGAAGTAATCGTTTTGCGTATTTCTGATCAGGTTCTGTGATAGGACCAGTATATTGAACCGGCCCAAGGATTTCTGTCCTATCCCGAATCCGACAACCCCTCAGATTTCGAGTGAATAACTGAATAAAGGGATCTCGTGTCTGCCCATCTGATACGAAGTTGATTCCTGCTGATGTCATGTCATGGACTGCTTGATCAATATATTTCGTCCAAGATGTCTGCTGCTCAGAAAAATAATCCTTTATCACGTCCAGTGTATCAATGTAAATCGGGTACGATCCAATGACACTCGTTTTCAATTTTTGCCTCATTTGAGCAGTTTCCTCCGAGGATGTGACGCGACAGGGCTAACACCAAAATAATTTTCCGTATATTCAGATACAAGGATATCCTGCCATGCCATGAGAGGAATAACAAGCGGTGCGTTTTCAATAGGACCAAAAATCGCAAAGTCCCCTCCAAAAAGAGGTATCGCATTATTCGAAGCGGCATCAACGGTTTTTTTCGCAAAAGGAAAATCGTTTAACCATCGTGACTTCTCAACGACATTATGAATCGCGCACCCTGCCGGAAAACCGTATTCCTCCTTGATCACCGGAAGCGCAGCGATGGCAGCACCACTATTTTCACCAGGAGCAAGGGCAGCAGTATCAATCAGGAGCTTTTCGATGCCGATTTTACGGACAAGTTCTAGAAGACCACACTCGGTTAGATGTGCGCCATTCTCCAGGACTTCGATTTTTCCATCAGGTGACGTATCCTTGGGGTTAAACGCGACGATAATGGCCAGTTCTGGAGTGTATTTCTGTAATGCTTCAGTTTCTTCTTTTGTGATTCCGATATGGATAGAATTGTAAATTGTCCGTGACAATAATTTTTTCTCAGCAAGTAGTTCTAAGGTCTCAATCTTGATTGATGGTTCGATGATGTCAAGGGAAAACGGATGTTTCTTTGGAATTACTTTTTCAATAAATGCAATGATTGGTTGGATGTACTCGACTTTTCGAACGAAGAAATCAGGGATGACCGGAGTACCGGTTTGTTTACTTAGATCAAATATAGTTTGAAGGTGCTGTTTTGCATCATCAAAATCAGGTTCTCCTTTGAAGAACAACCCGCCAAAAAGAACCGTGGGATGCATACCTGGTTGTCCACCGACGGATATTCCTGAGATATCAAACACTTTTTGTTCTTTTGTAAACGAAAACAACTACTCACCCCTCTTCTTTACGTTCCCTAAATAATCGATAACGATCCTTGAATGTAACGCGCGATTGTCTGTCAAGTCGACGGTGGCCTCTGGTTTAAGCCGTATCGCAATATACGGCTCCCCAAAAGAGGAGGGAGACTTCCGGATACAATCAGCGATTATCGTATCGATTTTTTCCTTTTCTTTTTCTCCAATTAAATCAATAACGTTCAGCTGCGCCTGGAACCGTTTTATTGCTTCTTCTTTTAAATTTTCAATATACGGGATTGCTCCTGGTGCATCGATGATCCGATGGTTGTGATCAATACCGTTTTTATGCACGGCAACCAGAGAGGAGCCTGAACGATGCCCTCGAATATCATCTCCACAGATAATCAGAAAACGAATATATGGATTTGATATGGTATTAGCAATGATTTTTTCTATCCCTATATTTTCAGTTTTTAATCGACCATAGATTGCGACAGTCTCTGGTGGGTTGTACTGAATGTTGAGTAACACAACAGCGACACATCCTTCTGGTGAACAAGCGGTGAATTCACCACCCCAGGGGCAATAGTCTTCAGTCATAAATGACCAGCGTCTATGAGATAACGTAACCATTTTATTTGATTTTAAGCTGTCGGAGAAACACGATACACATCAAGCTCCTCGTCATCAGACATATGACGAGCTACGATAGAGGCTGTAAGTTGTTCGTTTTTTAGGTATTGTTCCAACGTTGAGCGTTTAGACAATGAACTAAAAATAAAATATGCAGCCCCCCTCCGCAGAAGATGGTTGTGAAGCCCTTTCAGAAATCGTTTTGTAAGTTTCAAACCATCTCGTCCTCCATCTGTTGCGATGTCGAACCATCCTCCGACTTTTTCTTTTTTTTTGGTAGGAAGATACGGTGGATTAAAAATAATGACATTAAAGAGTTCTGTCTTTTTTAAAACATTGAATAAATCACCTTGTCGTATCTGAACATCACCTTTGAGAAGATGACGGTTCCGATCGATATTATGACGAGTGAGTTGAACCGCAAACGGGTTGACATCCGTGCAAAGCACCTGTGCTCCTTTATGAGCACATTCTAAGGCAATGAGTCCACACCCGGTTCCAAGCTCCAATACGAGGTCTTGAGGAGCAATAGGGATTGAATCAAGAAGCAGGAACGAATCCTCAGTAGGATCGTAGACATCCGGATGTAATTCTATCATTAAATCGTTATAATGAAACACCTTAGGGGGCGAAGACATTGTGTTTATCAGAGGTCTCATGTGTATTCAATAGAATAAACAACAGTATTAATGTTATTATGGTAAGGAAAACCAGATAATTATTTACCTCCATCAATAAGTATGTTTATATGTAGAAAAAAGCACCATGTAGATTATCATCTGTCATTTTTCATCATGAAAGGTAAAATCGAAATTAAGGTCAAGAGCCTCCATTAATGTTTTATACCAAAAAATGTTTACTTTTCTTAGCAACAACACGGATGGGACATTCGATGAGCAGTAAGTATTTATTCTGTGGTACTGAACAGTCTAAAAAAGATTTGAGATTAAAACCAATCACTGTATTTACTCCAAGAGGGATAATATGAATACCGATGATCCAGAAATCATAAAAACATTACGTGAAGAAGAGCGACTTGGAAAACTTCACAAGAACGCTTCAGCAGAGCAAAGAGTTGCTCTGCCGGAAGAAAAAGAAGAAGACTCTCTTGAATCAATTTTCACGATTTTACGACACCATCACCAAGAAGATGTCCCAACAATTGATCTCGGCGACCCCATCCAGAAATATCGGATTATATTTGAAAATTCCGCAATCGCCATCATGCTGACCGATGAGAACGAACGGATTGTCCATTGGAATAAATATACAGAAAAACTCCTAGGAATGGGTAAAGAAGATCTAATGATGAAACCCGTGAAATACCTCTACCCGCAAGAAGAATGGAAAAAGATACGATCAGAAAATATACGACAGAAAGGCATCCAACATCACCTAGAGACAAAAATGATACGAAAAAATAACGAACTTATCGATGTAGACATTTCCCTTAGTGTGTTAAAGGACCACATTGGTAACGTTATTGGTTCCATTGGAATTATCAAGGATAACTCACCACATAAACAGATGGAAAGAACGTTACGAATATCTGAAGAGAAATTCAAACAACTCTATGAAAAAGCACCAATCCCCTATCATACCCTATCACCAGACGGTAGGATTACCGATGTCAATGATACATGGTGCAGGTTGTTTGGATATGCCAAAGCAGACGTCATAGGGACTCCTATCTTTGATTATATCCAGTGCGACGAACAAGACACAGCAAAATCCTCGTTTAAGGAAAAAATCCATAAGAAGAAACCATACACAGGAAAACATGAAAGAACCTATATGACGAAAAATGGTGAACCCCGTGTCTTTGTCATCAATGATTTTCTCTGTTTTGACGAATCAGGTGCTGTGCTTTCGGTCTATTCCACTATGGAAGATATAACTGAACGGAAAAAAATTGAAGAAGAACTCCACAAAGCTCACTATTGGTTAGAAAAAAAAGTCCAAGAGCGGACCGTTGAGTTATCAAAACAAAACACGTTGTTAAAAAAGAGAATCAACGAATATAAAAGAACCGTCGGAGAACTTCATTTTGAACTTGAGAAACATCAGAGAACACAGAAGAGAATTGAAAAGCAAAACGTGAAATTGAAAAAACTCGATCAAATCAAGTCCAATTTCTTACATATCACCACCCATGAACTACGAACGTCCATGGCGACTATGAGAGGGTATGTCGAGATACTGCTAATGAAAAGCCTTGGCCCCATCAACGAAGAACAGAGAAAAGGACTTGAAGTCATTCTTACCAACACCAATCGATTAGATAAACTTATCCAGGATGTCCTGGACGTCTCTTGTCTTGAATCTGGGACGATGAAGTTTAATCCAGAGAGAATAAACGTAAAGAAATTGATTGAAGACGTAATAGGAGCAATGCAACCAGTAGCTGACAATAAACAAATAAAAATAAGTAAAGAAATTACACAAGGAATCCCTGAACTTAATGTTGATAAGGGACGAATTAAACAAGTGCTTATCAACCTGTTAAATAATGCGATACAATCATCTCCAGAAAATTCTACGATCATCCTTAGAGTAAGTAAAGAACCAGATGACGTGGTATTCGAAATACAAGATTTTGGTCGTGGGATACCAAAGAACAAACAGAAGAAGATTTTTGACATCGTCTACCAAGTGGATCCTGGTATGAACCGGACATTTCGTGAAATCGGCCTTGGGTTTACTATTTCACGAGGTATTGTTCTAGCCCATGGTGGAAAAATCTGGGTTGAAAGTGAAAACGAGAAAGGAAACATCCTCCGGTTCACCCTCCCAAATAAATCAATTCAGCAGGGAGAAAGAAAATTCAGAGAAGTTGATGTCATTCCAGAATAAAAAAAACATCATATGAGAGAAGATCAGAGATATGACGAACCATGCAATAAAAAAAGGATTTTCCGAACATCTTTTTGAATTTCGACATGTTGAACAAAAGAAACTGATTGCATCGCTCTCCATCACCAGCATCGTACTAGTCCTTGAACTTATCGGAGGATATCTTACCAATAGCATGGCGTTGCTCAGTGATGCCGGTCATATGTTCACCCATGCGTTTGCACTGATAATCGGCCTTGCTGCGATTATTATCGCACGGAAACCTCCTTGCCATCATCGAACATTTGGATTATATCGGGCAGAAGTTCTGGCCGCATTTGTCAATGGATTATTCCTTATTGTTATTGTTGGAATCATCGTCTATGAAGCAATCCTTCGATTACTGCATCCTATCGAAATCCTTGGTTTGGAGATGCTGCTGATTGCGTTCATTGGTCTGGCAGTAAATGTCGTAAGTATTATGATCCTGAGGGGATCGCATAAAGATAATTTGAATATTCGAAGTGTTTTTTATCATATGTTTGCTGATGCTATTTCATCAGTCGGAATTGTTATCGCTGCCCTTGTCATCATGTACACCAATTGGACATTTATCGATCCGTTCGTCAGTATTGGCATCTCAGGTATCATCTTGTTCTGGGCATGGGGTGTATTAAAAGATTCGACACGGATTTTACTGGAAACAGCTCCGAAAGGCCTTGATGTCGATTTGATTTCTGATGACCTTAAAAATAATTTTTCAGAAATACGGACACTCCACAACGTTCATCTCTGGTCGATTACTCCTGATATGTTGGTGTTCTCTGCTCATGTACAAATCGATCAGAGTAAGATGCAGGCAAAACAAGAGGATGTTATCTCAAAAATAAATGATTATTTATTACAGAAATACAACATTATTGAATGTACTATTCAGATTTGCACTGAAAACGGATCTGAGGTCTGTAACATCTCGAATTAATATCGTGGATATCTCAAGGTTAAAACATATAGCTTTTTGCGTCTAAATCAACAATTTTTAGTACAATATCGTTTCCATCGATATTCATATGTAAATAACTCGGCCAGCAGCCACCCGCAGTATTTTCTGTTCCAATGCTTGTTATTGAAAATGTCTTCCCGCAATTAAGACATTGCATAACATCTCCATTTTGTTTGTATCCTTTTTTTGCTTCGTAACATACATCACAAGCATCAAAAGCGACATGTGCAGTCCCCTGTTTATCTTTCACAGCAAAATACCGAACCGTAACTCCGCTAGAGTCATACGAATAAAACGTTGCCGTCGTACCGATATCAGAAACAGGGATTTGCACTTCAGTTGCAGTTTGATCGGGTACCGTATTGGAATTCGAATTTGTATTTGCATTATTTTCATTTTGGGTTGTCCCTGTACAACCTGCTAAATAAATCATAGCTACGAGTGCTACTACGCCTATAAACACAATTTTTTTCTTCATAATTTTTCACCTTATTTATGTTTCATTTATTTCAGATTTACATGTTGAATCTGAACATATCTTTCCATCAATAACCGTGATAATTCGTTGTCCAAGTTTTGCGATATCAGAGTTATGCGTAACTAAGATTATGGTGTGCCCCTCCTCATGAAGTTGCCTGATAAGATCTAGGACAATCTCCCCGTTTTTCTGATCAAGATTTCCGGTTGGTTCATCAGCAAGGAGAATCTTTGGTTCATTGATGAGAGCACGGGCAATACATACTCGTTGTTGCTCTCCTCCGGAAAGATGTGATGGAACGTGTTCCAATCGATGGTCGAGGCCTACTCTTTTTAACACCTCAGTTGCTTTTTTTTCATCGATGACCCCATGGTAGTATTGTGCCATCATGACATTCTCTAAAGCAGTTAAATAGGGAACTAGGTGGTATTGCTGGAAAATCAATCCGATATTTTCCCGTCGAAATCGTGTCAGCTGTGTTTGATTAAGTTTGGTGATTTCCGTTCCGTTTATGGACACGGAACCTGCGGTTGTTGAATCTAAACATCCAATGATATTCAATAGTGTTGTTTTTCCTGAACCAGATGGTCCCATGATTGACGTCCAAGCTCCTTTGTTAATGATGAGATTGAGGTTTTCAAGAACATGGGTGTTTTCGTCGTAGTATTTTTTTATATTTTTCAGTCGTATAATTTCCTCATTCATGATTTTATTCACCTCGCAGGACGATTGCAGGTTCAACACTAACTGCTCTTCGAACGGGAAGTATACTTGCGAGGAGTGCTATTCCAACGGAGATTCCAATGGAGATGGGGATTACCTCAAAACGAGGGGTAATCGGTATGGAAAAAACACTATAACCAATAAATTGTGCTAGAATAATTCCGATGATATATCCAAGAATCCCTCCAATCACACCTATAATCGTTGCTTCAGAAAGGAAAAGAGAAACGATTTTTTTGTTTTCTGCCCCTACGCTTTTCATAAGTCCTATTTCTTTCTGTCGTTCAATAACTGAGGTAATCATTGTAGTCATGACTCCAAGTGCGGATGCAATCAATCCAACAATTGTGATGAGAAACATCATATTTTCGATTTTACCAAGGATGTTCATCTCTGCACTTGCTAGTTGTTTTACTGTTCTTGCTTCGACATCTGGTATATTTGCTTGTATCTCTTCTACGAATGCTTCAACAGGACAGGCATTACATAATGCAGAGACTTGAACTGTGTGTAATTTACCTGGTCGATGGGTTAATTCCTGGGCGACTTGTAAATTAACAAAAATTTGATTATCCTCGTATCCATCGGTTTGAAGAATACCGACAACAGTAAGATTATGACTTGTTTCGTTAATTGCGTCCCCAACATATTCATCGTAATGAACCATGAATGGATCACCAATACTAAGATGGAGTGTTTCTGCAACCTTTATTCCGATCATGGCACTGGTTGTATCATTTTGATCTGAGATCCATGCGCCATTGACGGTCCACCAGGGGCTAATTTTTTGTATCCCAGTGATGAACATAGGATTGTCGTTGGGGGAGTACGGTTGCAGAATCACTACGTTTTTATCAAAATAGGTTCCAGCAAGGACCACATTTTGTCGATTCTCTTCATCTCCAACGCTAACGACTTGGTATAAGAACGGTGCGAATCCCAGTACGTTATTTCTCCAATAGATTGTTTTTATTTTCCATAGGTCGCTTTCGTTGATGTAACGTTGTTCGGTGACTGAACCAAATTCTACCCCAGGAAATCCAACCTCGATAGTATCTGATTTAGGAACAACCATAAGGTTTGCGCCATATTTTCTGAATTCTATACCAACTTTTTCACTGACATCAAGAGATACACTGAGTAATGCTGTTGCAACGGACGCACCGATGATGACAGAGATTACTGCGATAGTTATCCTTGATTTTCGTTTGAGGATTGATTTTCCAAGTATACGCAAGAACATTTGTTCACCAAAGAAAGATTAACAATTGTTAAGTACTTATATGCGCAATCGTTATATATATAACTTGTGGTGTTGGTGGCCTTGGTTCATAATTAATATCTGACAATCGCATATCCTCTTGCACGAGGGAATGGGATATGCGAAAAACAAATTGGAAAATCTACGAAAAAGC
>Ga0307379_10005784_pt1 | contig 17147 bp, 15 predicted proteins | sample UN2MG_FD_202237 | JGI IMG/M metagenome (GOLD analysis project Ga0307379, IMG submission 202237) | Soil microbial communities from Risofladan, Vaasa, Finland - UN-2 | ecosystem: Environmental > Terrestrial > Soil > Coastal area > Acid sulfate soil | place: Finland: Risofladan, Vaasa | collected... | reverse complement strand
GTCAACGCTATCTGATTCGTCTTTATGTTCAGATGTGAAAATAACTGTTCTTCCTGTATTAGCAATCTCCCTTAGAAAGTTTGCTATTATGGAGTGTAAAACTGGATGGACACCTAGAAAAGGTTCATCAAAAATTATGATCCCGACTGTAGGAGGAAGTAACAAAAACTGTAAAAATCGTAGTTGTCCAAATGAAAATGAATATCCATCGCGATTCAAATCACCCCAGAATGATTCTAATAATTTCAAAAATCCACTTGAAACAGAACTAGTTGAAGTTCTAAAGTTTCCTGGACATTGAGGATGCAGCAAATCTTCCCTAACATTTTCTCTTATAAAGCTAATAAAGGGATTTTGTAATAAAATTCTTATTTCATCGTTTGGAGCTTTGATGAAGCTTCCGTTGTATGGTTCTCCATCAATAGAGCCATATGTCATTATTTTTCTACTAAAATTACTCTTGCGTATTATACCAGCCAACAAATGACCTATTGTTGTCTTCCCAGCACCATTTTTACCCCACAAACAACTAACTGATCCAGATTGCGCTTCAAAATTTCTTAAACGAACTATGCTCTTCCCCATTTTATGTTTTCTTACTATTGTTAATTGTCTTATGCTTATTGAATAGTCTTTTTCAATTCTGGAACTCTGAATAATTTTCACTGATTCATTTTTAATTTCTTTGTAAATTTCAAGATTATTATCATCAAAATTAAGTTTAATAGTCTGGCTAGCAGTAATCCCATAAGATTCAGGTGGAAGATGACTTGTGATAACCCAAATACACCCAAATAATTTTAGATATAAATCAACAATTCGAACAAAAACTTTTTTCCAATATGGATCTAAGCCAGAAAATGGTTCATCAGCGACAATTACAGGAGATTCAGATGTAAGATTGACGGCTAATTCAATTCTGCGTGTTTCGCCATATGAAGAGGTCCCATTAACTTTAGCTAAGTGTTGAACTAGATTAAATTCCTCGATAAGTTGCTGCAATTGGGGAATAAATCGCTCTAAATTTTTTCGATTTCTATTTAATCTTGCCTCAAATCCCGAGCAAAGATCATCCTGATGATGTATTGAAATAAGTGATTCTCCAACTCTTTGAGGCCAATATGAAATGTTCTTAGAATAATCTTTAGCTCCTCTTTCTTTTGTTGCAGAGTACAAATTTCCTTCTTTGGTATGAAGTTCGACTCTCCCTTCAGCTTTTAGTCTGGATTCAGCAAAAAATGCTTTACCTGATATTACCGATGCTAACAGACTTTTTCCTGTTCCATTCTCTCCCAATATCCACACAATCCCAGGTCCATTTTGAGAAAAGTTTATGTCCTTTAACAAAACAGAATCGTCAAATTTACTTAGTATTTTCGAAATGTTTATTTCTAATTTAGGAACCATTAATTAAATCCTATTCAACCAGCGATAATATATTCGGTGACAGACAAAGACTGCAAAGGTACCCATAATTATAAAAAATAACACTAAAAGCAAAGCACCCTTAATACCTTGAGATACAAATGGCAATTCAAAAGTAAATAGTTTTAATATAAAGAAGGCAGAAGCAAGCAACCCTAATGGATAAAATAATGTTGGGATTATCAATTTATATAATGGTATCTTAGAATTTTCATGCTTTTGAATTCGCATAAATTTTGCAGTAATATCATATATTATGCTACTTAAAAGAAATAAGATTTTTGGATATCCAGGAGGACCAAAATTTAAGGTAAATAGACTAGTAACCACAACAGGAAAATAGATAACTGTCGCAGAAAAAAACATTCTTGGGTATAGCATACGCCCTAATGTAAATGCAAAAGGTGTTGTAAAAGAGACAATGAATCCCTGAAAAATACCCAAGGCAAAAGTAGCAACAATTGTATTTATAATAGTCAGAAATGAACCTAATATTACAAGACGTATTACAGGCCTTGAGAATTCTTCTTTTTGTGACTTCATAATATGTAGTTCCTTTATAAGCAAAATTGCTTATTCCCTATTTTGTTAATATATTAATACCTTTAATCAAATTCTGTCAAATTCTTTTCTATCTGAAGAATTAGTATCTAAAAGAGGTCTGGGATTTGATTTTTTAATTTTTCTAAAGTCAAAATTTCTTAGAAAAAATTGTGAGTAGCTATTACTTTCGATTTCCTAGGTTTTTTAATAGATTTTGTAAGGGGATCTTATCTAAAAATGTATAAATAAGTAACCATTATATATTATAAGAGCTACTAAATGAGGGGATTTTGTGTCTAAGATCAAATACTTCTCAACTGAAGAAATCAGTGCCACACGAGAAATTCCTGGACTCGCGGAATGAGGCTGACCCTGGCATTGTTGAGGTAAAGGATGCAAAGAAGAGGCTGGCTGGGTTGAAGAGCCAATAACACAAAGCCATTGGATTTGGAATCCACCGGCTTTTTAACTTATTCCATAAGTTATTTCTTTTATTTTCAGATAATTAACAAATTCTTCTCTCTATAAAATAACTTTTTGTGACCATTATTCTGCAAATTAGGCAGGACACATGACTCTGGATCATGGAATCGGGGTTCGAATCCCTGCTTCCCAGCCAGTCTGATCTCTCCGTTTTCCCCTGATTTTCCTTGTTTTTTCCTTTCAACCGTACTACCATAGCTTCAGCGCTGATCAGTAAAATTTGTCACATATTTGTCACATGGGAAGAGGTCTACTAATGAATAAATTAGAAACAAGATTATTAATCCTTATGTTCATTGAAGAAGATAACCGTGAGAAGCGTGCTCAATTTGATGCTATGGGCATAGGTAGAGGACAATATACTTCAGATCAGAAAGCATATGCAATCGAAAAAGCAAAATCTATTGGTGTGAGAGCTACCTCTCGGCTACTTCATCTACCAAGAAGGACAATTCAAAGGTGGTTAAGGGAAAAGGGAGTTACAGTAAAGAGATGTCCAGATTGGGTTTACGACTGGGCTTACTGGAGAGGAAAAAGAAGAGAGAAATGGGAAAGAATAATGTTATATAGAAAATGACGCCACTTAAAAAGCGAATGTCTGAAAAAAGTTCCAGTCTTACAAACCGGGTGTCACTGGTTCGAATCCAGTACCACCTACCAGATCCACTCCTCTTTTTCCAGGCGGGAATCGGTTATTCCGGTTAGTTTTCCTTTTGGTCCTTTTACCATAATTTCAGCGTAAATCAGTCAAATCTGTTACATATCTGTGACATGGGGATACGTCTTAATCATGTTACGAGTAACATCAGAAACAATTTGATTCTTAACACTAAATTAGATATATTTAGATTAAAGGGAGGTAAACAATGTCTTCAGAAGATTTGCCTTTTCATGTAGGAGGATATTTCTTAGATCGCAACCAAGGATACACAGTGATAGAATTAGCTTCTGATAGAATGGTTGTCGAATATGAAGATGGAAGAAGAGAAATTTTCAATAGAGAGAGTATGCAAACTAAGGCACGAATTTATGCAAATATGATCACAGATTTTAATAATAATCATCCTGATGCCACGGATAATAATTATAGGACACTTGGATACTTGGCTAACCATAGTCGATTTGATGCAGAGCTGCCAGAACAATCTGTGTCAAACTTTCTATCAAATTATCAAGCACACTCCGGAGAGCAAATTACTACTGATCACCCCGGAATTATAGAATTAGGTTATGTTGATAAATGGGGACCAGAGTTAAGGATTTATTTTCCAGAAACTGAGCTTGAATTAGATTTCGGACATGGAATTCAAATAACTTCAGGTCCAAATCCGGGAATTTTACGAGTAAATAATAACAATTTGTGGATGAGATTAATTAGAATAGGATATCGAGCCGGTACTAATCATAATATTGAAGCTATAAGAGAAACGATTCCTCAAGATAAAATTGTTTTCTTTGAAGAAGGTCTCAATATATAGATAAAAATGAGTAAGACAAAAAATAGCGTTTGTCCTGAAGCTATTAGCAAGAGAATTGATTCTCTCTTAAAAGATAAGAAGTCATGGACGAAGTTGTCTGAATTTGATATCCGAGATAACTACATTTTTCCTTTGTTTAAGTATCTTGGATGGAATATTGAAAATGAGGGATTATCTCCATTTGAGTTTGAGGTTTTGCGAGAGCAGTCAATACGTTCCGGTCGTCCGGATATAACATTTCGTATCAACGGATTATCAGTATTTTTTGTTGAGACAAAAAACATAAAAAAATATCTTGGGGACAAAGATGTACTTCAGGCATGGCGATATGCTTGGACAAGCGGACATCGTTTTACTATCTTGTCAAACTTCTTCCAAACATGGCTTATTGATTGCCGTGCTACGCCGCCAGTTAACAAAACAAAATATTCATTACGTTCCCAAATCATTTTTGAGTGGCAGGCATCAAACCTTCCCAAAAAATGGATCCAACTTCTGTCTTTAATCGGACACAATGCTGTAAAGAAAGGTTCGCTAGATGATTTGGAAGTAGCACTGAATTCAAAATCAAAAAAGATAAAAGGATTAGATCTTACTCTATTCCCTATTCAAGGCTCTTTTCCAGTTGATCGTTATTTCTTAGGGCAGTTAGATCAATGGCGTCTCCATTTGGTGAAAAACATACATGCTTCTTGTCAGAAATGGGATCGAGAACAAGTGATTGAAGTCGCTGATCAAATCTTAAATCTCATAGTATTCATTAGAGTAATTGAGGATAAGAAACTCGAGCTTGACTTATTGTTGAAAGGTGCACTGGAGAGAGCTGAAAAGCATCCAAATACACTTTTGGCTGAACTTAACAGAGTGAGATCAGCTCTCGATATTAAATATAATGGTACAGTCTTTAAAGTTTTGCCTCAAGATCTCATAATAGATGAGACAGTGTTAGCGGATATTATAACTAATATATATCCTCCAAATTCTCCGTATTTATTGGATTATTTACCTGTCGAAATTCTTGGTACAATTTATGAACGTTTCTTGGGATCTGGCATTGAGTTTGATAAAGGGAAAATTCGAATTTCCGAACAAAGAATGGGGCAGAAAGAAAGCGGGATTTACTATACAGAGAGGTATGTTACTAACTTCATGGTAACTCAGATATTGAAACCATATCTTGAAAACCTAGAACCCCAAGATATACTAAAGTTAAGAATAGCAGATATTTCTTGTGGCAGTGGATCATTCCTAATATCAGTTTTTAAAAATCTAATTTTTTGGCTTGAACATATCTGTCAAAATAAAGATGAATGGCGTGAGGAATTCTTAGATCGTAATAAAGATGGATCATGGAAGTTACTACTACAAAAGAAAATGGATATTTTATCAAACTGCATTTATGGTGTGGATATAGATCCAGAGGCTGTAAATGTCACAAGATTTAGTTTATATCTTCAAGCACTTGAAGGAGAAACATCAAAAACGATCAGAGCATTATGGAATAGGAAGCAAAAGCCAATCTTGCCAGTTTTAAATCGTAATATCCAATGTGGGAATAGTCTAGTAAGATATGAAATAGTAGAAGAGTTTTTGCCAACAGCCCAAGAGAGAAAATCAATCAATCCATTTAACCTTGAAGAATCCTTCAATGAGGTGTTTAAGGAAGGTGGATTTAGTATTATTGTGGGAAATCCTCCTTATAATGCGAAGCTCACAGCTAGGGAAAAAGAATACTGTCGAAGGTTCAGATTTTCGAAAGGCAATTTAAATACTGCAAATCTATTCATAGAAAGAACAGAAGAACTAACAAAAAATGATGGGGACTGGTGTCTTATTGTTCCCAAAAGTTTAATCTATTCGGAAAAATGGCTACCTATTAGAAAACATCTTCAGTCTGAGCTTAATTTTGCAATTGATGCATCCAAAGCTTTTAAAAAAGTGCGGTTAGAACAAGTAATTATTGGAACAAATAATTCTAAAAATGGAAAATTCCAAACCGGTAAACTTGAAGAAAACAGTCTCAACATTTTCACAGGAAAACGGTCACTGCCATTTTCAGACATAATCCCTGTAAATATAACAAAGAGGGAAGTAGATATTGGACTTAAAATTTCAGCAAAAACTGATCCTATGATAGATCACTTCTATCTAAAACGGGGTAACGTTCCTCTTGCTTCTCTTCGTGAAACAGGTGAGTTTAAAGTACTTCAAGGCCGGTATGTGCAGGGTTATGCTTTGCTTAATCCAGATAAGGGAATTGCCAGAGAACAAGCGAGGGCACATATTGAAGCTCAATCATTTTGGGAATCCCCAAAAATTGTTGCTCAACAAATAGTTGCGCATTGTCTCAAACCACTTCCTCATGTTCGTTTGATAGGTTCTGTTGATTTTTCTGGAATGCTTTCAGTAGATACAGTTAGTAATATTTTTCCCCGAATCAAATCAGAGGCAGAAGAAAGAAAATTGAGATTCTTAATGTTTTTTGCCTTAGGTATATTTAACTCAAGAATAACAAGTTGGTATGCCGATAGATTTGTATACGCGAAGGCAATTAGAACGATGCATTTGGACAATTATCATTTAAGCAAATTAAGGTTTCCAAAGAGGTCACTTTTGCAACAAGATCAAGCAAATAAAATTGCTTCCTTTGTTGAGGAGCGTCTAAAATTGCGTTCTACAACTAGCACAGGAGGACGTGAAAAATTCATTCGTGAATGCAAGGCATTAGAAACGATGATTGACGCAAATATAGCAAAGATGCTTGGTCTTAATGATTCTGAGCTTAAATTTATAAATAAAAATTTTGGAAATGAATGTTTAGGAAAATTAGGTGGGGTGTTAAAACATATGTCTTTCCTAAGAGCCGATTCTAAACAAAAACTTTTAAGTAAAAAACAAATGGGATTATGGAAATAATATTTACACATTGAGGCTTATAGAGGTCAGTCTTAGCTAACATCATAATTTTAGAGAGAATAGAGTCTCAAAAGTGGAAAACTGAGGCGATTGGAAGCCAGAGGTCATATGACATGGCTTCCCGATACTAAAAAGGACAGCAAGAGCTGGAAGAGCGCCTCATTAGAGAGAGACGAATGAGGGGTAGGGAAATTCTCAAGGAGAGACAAAATAAGGCTATTTGGTTCACCACAATGTTCACCATTAACAAAGCCTAAATCTTCGCTCTATGGGCCTCTTATTGTGTTATTCAGGTAGTTTTAGGTATGGGCTTAAACCTTTTTTGCTAGGTTGTAAAAACCTTTCGATAGCCATATCCCACCTAGGGGAGAATCAGCATAAGATAAGCTACGCTCGGATATGCGATACTGATTGAAAGCATTTATAGATTTGGTTACTAATTAGATTGAAATCATGGCCTAGAATCGAAATGAGGGCTTAGGATTGAAAAGGATTTTATTATGAGATAAGATAGCCGTGCCATAAATGGGAAACAAGATGAGGAAATGCAAAATGCTAAAAATGCCAAAGGGTAAACCCTTAACCCCTTTGAGCTCTTGCGTCTACGGGGCTTTTAGAGCCTTGTTTTTCAGGGGTAGAGGAAAAAAATGAGATTTAGACAGATTATAGCTTTAGAGTCAATTCGTCTATCTAAAAAGCATGGCTTAGAAGCTAAAATAGATAGGTGGCTGGAGGAGAGGATGAAGTTGGAGGTTAAAGAAAATGCCCAGAGAAACCGAGAAGAACGCTGAGACTTTGATCCAGGAGAACCTCCATGCCCAAGGCTGGGATCTGACTGACTTCGACACCCTGACCAAGGGCTACACCATCCCCTCGGGCAAGGAGGCCGACTACGCCGTCCTCTTTGACGGCAAACCGGTGGCCATCATCGAGGCCAAAAAGCCGGGTAAGGACCTCTATGCTGCCCTGGCTCAGGCCAAGGACTACGCTTCTGAGATCGGGGTTATTCTCATCTTTGCCAGCGATGGGGAGAAGATCCTCCGGCAGAACCTTCAGGCCCGAACCCTCCCCGAGGAGATTCCTCGCTTTCCAACCCTGGCCGAGCTAAAAGAGTTCTTTAATCCGGTGGCGGCCGAGCTTTACGGCACCCTTCGGGATTATCAGAAGGTGGCTGTCTCCCAAGCTCTGGCTGCTGTGCAGAGCGGTCGGGAGAAGTTCTATCTCCAGATGGCCACCGCTTCAGGCAAAACCATTGTTGCCGCTGGCATCGTCGCCAAGCTTTTCAGTGTGGGGCTTCTGAGAAAGACCCTCTTCATCGTTGACCGTGACGGTCTGGCCGATCAGACTGTTGAGAAATTTACCAATTACTTGGGAGACAATTTCAAAGTCCTACGCCTTACTGGCAACCGTGAGGATCGCTTTGCCGATATCTGCGTAACCACGGTCCAGTTCCTGGCCACCAATCAGAAACATCGTCTTTATCCCAGTAATTTCTTTGACCTGGTCATTCTCGATGAATGCCATCGTTCTTATTTCGGCGACTGGCATCCTGTAGTGGAACATTTTAGAAGCGGCGGAGCCTGGATTGTAGGGCTGACGGCTACACCCTCGGACAAGGAGACTCAGAACACAGACCATTACTTCGGCCCCCCGGTTTTTCGCTACACCTGGCGCCAAGGAGTCCAAGACGGATACCTAGCAGACTGTAAGCATTATAAATACTGTACAAATGTGGACCTTGAGGGAGTCCACGACATGGGGTTTGACTTTGAGCCTGAGCAGTTAGGACGTGCTGTAGATGTGCCGCAACGTACCCGGCTCATCGCCGAGAAGTATTTTGAGCTTATTGGTTCAGAGCCTGCGAAGACCCTTGTATTTGCCGCCTCAATCCCTCATGCTAAGAATCTTCGCTACGCCCTGATCGAGAAATACAATGAGCTGCACAACCTCCGACCTTCAGATGCCACCGCTGAGGAGTTCATAGTAGCCATCCATAATGAGATGCACAACGCCAAGGACCTGCTTCGGGAGTTCCAGAAGGTTAGGGCACCGGACGAGCGCCTGGAAATTCTCGAAAAGGCCCGGAACGGAAAGCTGACTTCACCAGTTCCCCTGGTGGCAGTCTCCATCGACATGCTCTCCACCGGTATAGACGCCCCGGATATTGATGTTCTACTCATGGCCCGTCCAACCAAGTCCAAAGTCCTCTACGTGCAGATGAAAGGGCGAGGGACACGCAAGTGTAAGGAGACCGGCAAGGAGACTTTCCTGCTCATTGACTTTGTGGACCTGGCTCGCATCGAGGAGGTCATCACCAACGACACCCCAGGCGTGGAGGATGCCTTGCCTGAGGAGGTGGAGATTCCCAGGCCCGAGGAGAAAAAGCCTGAGGAAGAGAAGGAGAAAATGGAAGTCCACCGTCAGGAGATGGTCATTGCCGACGTTCCGGTGTGGCTCGTCTCTTCCGAAGTGATCGCCCCCCAAACCCTCCAGGACCTCAAGCGGCAGATTGAATCCCAGATCAAACCAGCCCAGGACAAGACCACAGGGCGGGAGCGTTTCTGCCAGGCGGTCCTTGCCTGGAGCTACCTCAAAGGGGAGGAGCCGATGGATCCCAGGTTTCTTTCCGCAATGGGCTTTGACCTAGAAACACTGCGGGATCTCTACGGCGAGACTGAGGCGACATTTGAAGAATTCATTGCTGTGGCCAGAGGAGAGAAACGTTTCCTCTCTCCTGAGGAGCGTAAACGCCAGGCCGTGATCTGCTGGGCTGAGGAGCAAAAGAAACTGAATAACGATCAGTTGGAGTTTTTCCTCATACTTTACGACTTCAAGCAGAAAAACCCTGAGCTCACTGTTCAGCAGCTCTTCAAAAGCCAGCTTCTGGCCTACCGAGGGGGGCTTCCCAAGGTCAAGACGCTTTTCGGCGACCTCAAGAGCTTTCTGGCCCTCTATGAAGAGGCGAAAGAGATCAGTCCCTTAGATTATGAAAAGGAGGAGCACCATGCCGGATAAAGTTAACTTTCAGCGCTTCGGCGATAAACTCTGGCAGATCGCTAACGTCTTCCGGGACGACATTCTCAAGACCACCGAATACCTGGAAGAGTTCTCTTATTTCCTCTTCCTCAAGATGCTGGACGACCGGGAGAGAGCCGACCAGGAGGTCGCCGAGGCCGAGGGCAGAGAATATCAGAGTCTTATCTCGGAAAAGTATCGGTTCTATGCCTGGGCTAAAGCCCATCATCCCGGGGGGCTCTTGCCCTTTGTCCGCCGGATGTTTGAAGAGCTGGCCGAGATCCCCGATAACAACGGCAGAGACCGCTCCCTCATCCGTAAGCTCTTCAGCAACCATACCCTCAGGGCTCGTTACGAGCCCACCCTCCGGGAGCTGGTAAACCGGCTCCTGTCCCTGGAGTTTGAAAGCGCCTCCTATGACGTGCTGGGACGGGCGTATGAGTTCGTGGTCCGAAAGCTAGGCGAGCAGGGACAATATGGTCAGTATTTCACGCCTCGCCATATCGTGGACTTCATGGTCAGGCTCATCAATCCCAAGCCAGGGGAGAGGATATACGACCCTGCGGCCGGAACCTGTGGCTTCCTGGTGTGGGCCTTCGAGCATGTTATCAAAGGCTACATCGAAGGGGAACCCGATGCGGTTAAGAAGGAGCAGATGATCAGGAAGCTCAAGTTCGAGGATCTCCACGGGGTGGAGAAGGCCCCCGATGTCTACAAGCTGGGCCTGATGAACATGATCCTTCACGGCGATGGCAACGCCAACATGGTGGAGGACGATTCCCTCTCCCCCCGAGCCCAGGACTTGCACAAGGGGAAATATGATGTGATCCTCACCAATCCCCCCTTCGGTCCTACAGCTCAGACCCGCACGGCCATCTTCGAGTACCATGCCAGACTCTACGAGGCGCTGTTTATCCAGCACATGATGAACTCCTTGGCTTCCGGCGGAAGGTGCGCCACCGTGATGAAAGAAGGACTTCTTTTCTCCAACACCCCCCAGGCGCTCCAGAAGATCCGAAGGAAACTGGTAGAACGGTTCGACCTCCAGGCGGTCATTTCAATGCCCAGCGGGGTTTTTTGGCCTTATACCGGCTCCAAGACTAGCATTCTGGTCTTTGAGCGCTCCAGGGGCAAAGAGAACAAGACCACTGAAAAGGTCTGGTTCTATCGGGTAGACGCCGACGGTTTTGAGCTTTCCCAGGTTCGGCGCCCGATTAGCGAGAACGACCTCCCCGACGCCCTGGAAAAGTGGCCCGGGCGGGAGGTATCTGAAAAATCCTGGGTGGCCACTGTGGAAGAGATCCGAAAGAACGACTACAACCTCACCGCTTCCCGATATGCTCCTTACAGGGCTGAGGTTGCCGAGTATGAAGCTCCTGAAGTTCTAATCGAGCAGGTGGCAGACCTTGAAGAGGAGATCGCCCAGGGGCTCAGAGGATTGAAAGCCATGTTGGGGAAGGAGGTGGGAGAATGAATAGCCGGGAACTACCAGAAGGGTGGAAAGCAACCTTTCTACCCCAAGTTGCAGAGATCAACAGAACTAATCGTAATCCCAACAACGACGCTCCTGAAGAGACTTTCCACTACATAGATATATCATCAATTGATGGGGAGACGGGTCTCATCACCCAGGTCCAGGAAATTCTTGGCAAAGATGCACCCAGTAGAGCCAGGAGAGTTATTCAGGAAAACGATGTTATCATCTCAACCGTTAGGCCCTATCTACGGGGGTTTGCAATCATTCCGGAGGAATATTCAGGTGAGATATGCTCTACTGGTTTTGTTGTGTTAAGTGCCCGTTCTAACATCCTCCCCCAATATCTTTACTACTTTGCCCGATCCAACGACCTTGTAAATGAGCTGACCAGGCGAATGAAGGGAGCCATGTATCCAGCGGTCAACATTAGTGACGTTAAGGAAATAGAGATCCCCCTCCCCTCTCTGGAAGAGCAGCGCCAGATCGTGGCCATCCTGGAGCAGGCCGAGGAGCTGAGGCGCCTTCGGGCCGAGGCCGACCGGCTCACTGAAAAGATCCTCCCCAGCGCCTTCATCGAGATATTCGGGGATCCGAGAGAGAACCCGAAGAGGTGGGAGACGGTGATGCTGGGAGAAATTGCGCAGGTCACGAAAGGCAAAAAGCCAAACCAGCTTGTAACACTAGGTAATGAAGGATTGCCGTATCTTGAAGCTGCGTTTTTAAGGGTTGAATCATCCCCACAAATTGTACCAAATGGAGACTTAGACAATGTAATATGCGCTGAATCTTCCGAGGTTCTGATCCTCTGGGATGGTGCCAATGCTGGGGATGTATTCATGGCATTAAAGGGAGTAGTTGCTTCTACTATGGCCAAGGTTTCATGTATGGATGAGTCTATTTTGCCCGGGTTCCTATACTACTGTCTTCTGTGCCACTCTCCATATATGAAATCCACGACATCCGGCTCGACCGTGCCACATGTGCGTTCTCACGCAGTTCGGAGTTTATCTATCCCATACCCTCCACTCAGAGAACAACAGCACTTCGTTGAGCTTGTCGAAGACCTCCAGGTCATCCAGCAGCGCCAGGCCGAGGCCCACAAGCTCCTCGACAGCTCCTATCAAAGCCTCTCTGTCCAAGCCTTCACAGGCGAGCTTACCGCTTCGTGGCGGGAGGAACAGAAGGCCTTGATCGCCGAGCGCCAGGCGGTCATCCTTACTATGCTCTCCAGACTGGCCCAGCAGAACCGTAGGCAAGTCCTCATTACCGCCCTGATGAAGTATCTCTTTCTCCTTCAGATGGAGGGCAGGGCTAAAGAATTTTATCGGTATGTCCCTTACAAATACGGCCCTTTTGCCCGGGAGCTCTACGCTGACCTTGAGGACCTCAAGGGGCGAGGACTTATCACTGTCACGGCAACCGATGATAAGGGAGAAAGAACCGAGATCGCCTTACAGATCGAGCAAGGGAAGGAGATCGCTCAAATGGTCCAGAAGCTGCCTAAGGATGTTTGGAAGGATGCCGAGGGAATCGTCGACCTCTACGGTGAGCTAAGCCTTAAGGAACTCCTGGACTTTGTCTATGCCGAGTACCCCGATTATGCCATAAGAAGCGAGCGATGAGGAACTGCCCAGAGTACGACTTAACCGATTACTGCTATTCCGACCTTGAGGTGTGGGAGTTTGAAAGTATGGCTCAGGCCGAGGAGATCATCCAGAGAATCCGGGGATGTCAGAAGGAGACCTTGGCAGAAGTCAGGCAAGATATAGGGTTATACCTACCCTTACCTGGGTTGAGAAGATGGCTCTACGGGGCTCTGGGAAAGGATTGGAGAGCAAATAAACTTAATGGAGGTAAGAAGCATGACAAATATAACGAAAACGAGGTGCTTTCTCTATTGGCTGGCAAAAATTTTAGGGGACATAAATGCAGTCCAGAAGGGTAAAGTAGGTAAAAGAATTATTCGCCGGGGAGCAGGTAAAGTTACCGTTAGGCGACATTTGTGAGGCGGTTAAATGATGGAGGTGAATAGAAAATGACACATCGTGAACCAACAGAAGAAGAAAAAAAGATAATAATAGCTCAACATACTCGGAATGGAAAAGTAAGATGTTATGTAAATGACCATCCTATCGAGAATGAAGAAGATATAGAATTTCATCACATTAAACCATTTTCGGAAGAGGGAAAGACGGAGATTTCAAATTTGGCACCAGTATGTAAAGAACATCACAGAAGAATACGCATATTATCAATTACCGAATTTAGAACTAGATTAGAAATGGAGGAATTTTTAAAATCACCAGAACCAAGGAGATTAGACGATGTATTGAAGAAAAAAATTGGTGATGAAAAATTTGGGAAAGGCTTAACTTATGAAATATCAGATAGGACTATAAAGTTATTTCTTGAGGACAGATCGGACCCGATAGTTCTTCCACTCTATATATGTCCATCCACTATCTATAAGTATTTCTATATAACTTTGCCTGTGAAGTACATTCAAAATGACACTGAATTACAACCAAGGCCTATAGAAATGAAACGATTATGGGAACTATATAGACATATGCTTACCCATACACAGCTTTCTCCAGCTATTTGCCGCTTGAAGGATAATAAAATCTTATTATTTGATGGTCAACACAAATCTGCGGCTCAAATTTGGTGTGGCCGAAAGGAAATTGAATGTAAAGTTTATATTGAGCCAGAGGTGAGAATACTTAAAGAAACCAACCTCACGGCCCATGATAAGTTAAGACAAATGCAATTCTTTACTTCGGTTTTGATAAGTAAGTGGGCAGATTTGTTTAAAGAGGAATGGGAAGAATATCTTGAGACTAAAGGAATAAAGTCAGAAAAAGGATTTGTTGAATTTTTAGAAAGGAAGGGGAAGAAGAAGTCAGAAGCCCTAAACATGACTTGTAGCAACATATATGATTCTATTTTGGACGATAAAGAAAACAAAATTGTGGATTATATAGCAGAAAGAAATCGCACAAGAAAGAATCCATTAACTATTCACAGTATAAAACAGACGATCTTTAAGCAGTTTATTACTTTACCCCCTTTAGACGTTGATATAGAACAATCCGATGAACTTCGAGAATTTGAAAGAAAAAATGTTATCAAATTACTAAATATTTTAGCGGAAGAAACCTTGGATGGAAAGTGGGGTCCTACAAGGAATGATAGTAGCCATAAAGTAGCTGAGCGAGTATATGCTGCAGGATCCTTAAAGGCTTGGAGTCGCATGTTACGAGCTATTACCTTAGCAGTTTTAAAACTGTATGATGAAGATGAAAGAGGAAAAATATTTTTAAGGAAAATTTCTGAGGATGATTGGGATCTTATAAGAGGTCGAATAACACGACTTTTTGAACATAAATTGTGGGCCGACCTATCTCCAGAAATTGACAGCAATTTAAGAGTGAATAATGAGAGACATGTGAAAGAATTTTTTGAAAATAAAGGATTAAAGATAGACTGGATTTTAGGAGGTTGAAAAGAGATGGCATCTAAAAATACCGCCTCGCAAACGCTTCGACACTATCGTGGCTCGTCCCTAACGGGGTCGCCTAACACAGCATATACGGCTCACTTCGTTCGCCCAAATTTCGGCTTCACCGAAACTTCGTATATGCTGGGAACGGTAAAGGGATGAGAAAGCTATTTAAATGATTTTCAATCCATGCTTGGAGCTCAAAAGAGAGCAAAAAGGCATAAAAATATTATGGAGTATTTTTGCACTAACTCCTATATATTACGGAAATCAAAAAAAATCAGAGCTTTAAAATGGGACGCTATCGAGGGCTAGGCCGGGACACAGTAGAAGACACTACCCAGTTTACCATAGACAATTTAAGGACCTGGGGCTATTTGCATGAAGGCTTTAAGCGGGGGCTCCTAACGCTTAAAAGGGGAGACGAAAAAACCGGAAGCCTAGGAATTGAGGTCCACATAAAAGATCCCTGGAGCTACATTAAATTTGACTACAAGCTAGACGGGAAGCCTGTAGCCTATGAGCATGAAATAGAGCTCTTCCCTTGCTACTTTGGGGGCCACAGGTTTTATTTCCGCTGTAGGCATTGTAGGCGGCGGGTAACGGCCCTTTATTTGAGCGGGGGTTATTACGCGCTTGCCGTCATTGTCAACGGCTAGCCTACGAAGGTAGTCAATGGCATAGAAGCCCGTATGAGAGTATTAGCCGGGCTTTTAGACTAGAGAACCGGGCTAAGGAACTCCGAAAATACGGACACCCCCGGAAGGCTAATAGGCTCTTATGGAGAGCCTATAGGTTTAAAAGGCTAGGCTTAATGGAGCTTCAAGCCCGTGATGGGATTAGAGGACGTTAGTCAAAAAAATGACCGGGAGGCATCAACATGAACTTTTGTCAAAATGTTCTTTCTACATTTATTGGGGTTATTCTTGGCTTTATCTTTTCTATTTTTCTATTTTATCTCACACAAAGATGGACTAAAAAGACTCAAAAGAAGTCTTTAGAGAAGAACCTTGTTAAGGAGTTTGAGTTCAATGAGCATTATCTAAGGAAGATATTGGAAGACATCAAAAAAACCATAGAGAAGATAACGGTGAATGATAAGAATGTATTTTATTTTTTCAACTATATAAGCTATCAGCGTCTATTTGCCCAAGCTTATTTTCAACAGGGATATCTTTACGAAAAATTAGAGCCGGACGATATCAACCTTATTGATACGATATTAAGTCGAATGTCGCTAGGGGGGCAAGCATATATAAATAATTCAATACAACAGTGGAAAGGCGGCTATCTCAATCAACAACAAATTCTAAATATCGTAGGTTTTGAACGTGATTCTATAGAAAAATATATAGAAGATATCGGTCAAATTAAACAAAAGATAGTTAGTGAAAAAAAAGAGAAAAAATAATTGCATGTCCGTAAAGGAAGGGCCTCACTAGAGAGAAGGAAAAACAATGAGCAAGGTTAGAGAAATTCTCGGAACCCTTTTGTTAATCATTGCCATACTCTCTTATGTCATCGGGGGAATATATACTTTAATTATTTGCCTTGCAATCGTAAGAGTGGTTTTTGGACAAGTAGTTGCTTATCTCAGTTTATTGATTTTTCCCGTACTCATTGCTTTAGCTCCGTGGTATGCTTTTCTAGCTTGGGGAAATTATCAGCCTTTGCTAGTTGTATATGGGATATGGATAACTGCATCTATCTTTTTTGGTTTATCAAAGTGGTTAAAGGGGAACTGGGAATAAATGGGAAAACATAGATTCTATGTCCGTAAACGGTACGCTGAGGACCAAGGAAAGCACGATGACAAAACTTAAAGCGAAGAAAGGGAGACCTTTCAAGGAAAGACCGGCCAGGCGAGACCTCAAGAAGCTGTATGTCAAGGAAAGGAAGTCGGCCCGGGAGATCTCCGGGATCCTGGGCTGCTCAAAGGATCTGATCTATCGGGCCCTGCGGGAATACGAGATTGAAGTCAGGGCCAGCACCAGGCGGTCAATCCTGTTACAGTATCGCCTAGCCGATCTGAAGGCCGCGGTCAAGGAAAAGGGAGTCCGCGGATATGCCAGGGAATTAGGGATTAATCCTAGCACTTTACTACATCATCTGAAGGGGAGAAAAGTAAAATAAAGAGTGTTTGAACTGCGTCGCATAATACCCATTATGCAAACTCACAAACATTAAACCTTAAAACCAATCCCCTTTTTCTCAACTCCCTACAAAATATTCCAAATTTCCTCTTTCCTTTTCACAAAGATTACGCTATAATATGGTTAATTCTTGTTTCGCTGGCTGGGCAAGATCG
>Ga0307379_10005782_pt1 | contig 17150 bp, 21 predicted proteins | sample UN2MG_FD_202237 | JGI IMG/M metagenome (GOLD analysis project Ga0307379, IMG submission 202237) | Soil microbial communities from Risofladan, Vaasa, Finland - UN-2 | ecosystem: Environmental > Terrestrial > Soil > Coastal area > Acid sulfate soil | place: Finland: Risofladan, Vaasa | collected... | reverse complement strand
CCATCTCCATCAGTTATTGTAGCATATGGACATGAACTACCTGAGGGAACCGGAATTGGTGAGAACGGAGTATCACAACCATCAATTGCCTTAGCATAAGTCATTGTGATGTTCGCAGTCGCACCTACAACATCATCTTGGAATCGTTCTTTAAATGGTGTTATTGTAAATGGAACAACAACATCAATTAGTGGGTCGTTTGTAGTTAATAAGAATTGGGATACGACGTCGCTAATAATTTGGACCATCGAATCCTGTCCTGATAAATCATCGGTTTGGGAATCATTAACCTGAGTCATCAGTATTAAATTAAAATTCCAGGTAAAACTATTTCTAGTATATGCCATATCAACGGGGTTGATAAAGGCATAAGGGTAATTAGGCGGTTCCTCATTTTCAGGAACTTCAATATCGCTTATATTGCCGTATCCCCTAGTATTAATAAAATAGTGGGCGTCGATAATTTCTTCTAATCTATCAACTAAATTTTTATATGTCATCTCTTTCTAAGTTGTTCGTTTAATGCCCTTTGCCTATCCTTATTCCATGCTAACCAATTCAGGGATTGGATAAGTGGCTTCTCTAATACTGCATCCATGTTAAGGAATTTGTCGTCAGCTAAAGTCATGACCACGTCGTACCATATGTGTGCGGGTTTAACGTGTTTATCTTGTTTTACTTTAACTATCTCATCGTCCTCGATATCTAAATCGAATAAATTTTTATATTGCTTGTATAACAATAATCTCCAGGTAAGGAATTTAATCACAGCAGAATGGACTTGGCTGATACCTAAGTTGCCTACGTTGTTTTCAGTTTGATATAATACTTTTATAATTTCAGGATAATTGGTATAGTAATCATCGATGTAGACTTCCAAATCAATAAATTGTCCTAATTTGATGTCTTCAAAATTAATTAACTCAGTATCAACAAGGGTTTGTCTAATTGGGACCCATGTAGGATTCATAATTGCCCTAATAAGCTGAATTGCTAATTCCCTAGTTTTTTCAGGTATTAATTTAACTTCATCGATTGGGATATCATATACAGAATTCATCCACACAAACGGGTTAGAATTTTTATTTAATTCAACCCACTTATCAATTGGAATATCACTTGGTAATGTGTATTCCTTTTCTCCTATGACTAAGCTGTATGACATCGGTATTAAATATAATTACACCACATAATTGTATACACCTCGTGACGATTGGGTTTTGCGACAATAATTTGCTAAACATAAACTAATAACACAATCATCATGTAATCCAGATGGATGGGTGTATTTGATGGAACGTGTTTTAGGATTATACTCATATGTGAAATAACCTAACTCATCATACAGTGGTTGGAATAATTTCTTGCTAGGTATCTTAACATTGCCCTCATTAAAATCTAAAATCAATCCCTCAATCACCTCTTGTTTCGATTTACTAGTAGTCACGAATGGTTGAATATTGTTATACTTCGATTTGAGTTGTTCAAACACGACGTCACCTATGGAATTGACTTCAATTAAAGTAACACAGTTATATCGGCGGATAAACGTAAGCAGGTCAGCGACCAATTCACTCCATTGTAACTTATTGTTTCTGTATATGTCTATGACATTACCCTGTTTGTCCACTACAGTAGCGACAGTGAAATCATTAACTCTACCTAAATCGATTCCACAATACAATTGTCCTTGTTTGGCTGGATACTTATCAAACGTATTGTTATTAATATTACTAAACACCTCACCTCCATCATCAATAAATTCAGCCATGTATTCCTGTTTAAACACATTCGGTGGTAATGTTTGTCTCGCATCATCAATTTCTTCTTCTGATATGAATGGAGTGTCCATACTTGTTCCCTTATATGATTTATAGTTTGGATAATCACTACTATTACCTAGTTCAAAAATATCGTAAAACCAATTTTTACCTTTGGGTGTAGAGAGGAACAATACTTTCTTACCGCGTACGGCAAGAGTAGGCCGTACGGCTTCTGACCATGTTTCAACTCGCATAAAAGCGGATTCATCCAATACTGCATAATCAAAAGTAAATCCTCGGATGTTATCGTATCGTTCAGCACTTCGGAAATACACTTCGCTGCCTGTTCTAAACTTAATGTAGGATTCGCTGTAATTACAGCTTGATATAATGTTAGTATGTCGAACTGCATTTACAATTTCTTTCTGTATTTTATTAGTCTGGGAATACGTCGGTGAACACCATAATATCTTACATCCCTTATTATTAATTGCCCAATACAATAGCAGGTTTATCCCCATTAATGATTTACCAAATTGTCGTCCTACAGAAACTATATGGTGTTTGGTTTTATCAGCCAATACACTATTAATAATTTCTTTTTGGTTCTTATGTGGACTGAATCCTATCGCCTTCGTCATTGATGTCTGGTCCAAATTCGAATTTCATATTCTTAAATAAATCATCTCCATCAGCACCGACTACTTCCTGTCTGGCTAATTTAGGGATAACATATTCACTCAGTTTAAGCATCAACATCATCGCCTCCTTAGGGTCATCAGCTGCTACTTCGCCTAACCATTCAGTCATATTTTCAAGGTTACCCTCAACTAATTTCTGATATGCTTCTTTAATTTTAGTAGTTACTTTATTACCTGCCCCTTTGGGACGGCCGTTAGGATTACCACTTACTCCTTCCTGCCATGTTGGATTTCCGTTTGGATTCATATTAATTCGATTAATTGTTTATGTCGTTTTGCTATACAAGACCCGCATGTTGAGGGTATTATCTTGGTTTGGAAGATATCATTGTAAGTTTGATACAATTTAAGTCTATCCTCCTTTCCATATCGTTTCTGGTATCTAATAGATTCGATATATTCTAATTGTTCTTCTGTGGGTGTTTTCATATTTCGATTATGTTTAATTTTCTATATATCATCTCAGCTGTGAATGCACCCACACCACTAAATAGAACTGACATGGTTAGTGTATTACCCATATAAAGTAATATTAAGGCTGTAGTCCACCAACCTGAACATAGGGCACAATTAAGTAATTTGAAAGTATTTAGTTTTAAAAAGTTGAGACACCATTGATAGGGTTGGCTTGTAATTACTACCGCCCAACATATTCCACTCACTAAACTGAGTATTAAGGTTTGTATTATTATCATCATCATTATTTTGTTTTATTGTGTATTTAAGTTTATCTATTCCACGTAACACTATTTTTCGTATGGTTGTGTTAGGAATACCTAACTCGCGTCCTACAGCACTATAATTACTCCCCATACTGAAGTAAATTATCATAATTGTCGCCTCATACCTGGCATCTCCATTATACATCTTATCTAACCCATCTAATAACATCTCAATTAATATGTCTTCTGTCATATCATACTCCTCTGCTGCGGCATCTTCCCTGTCTGGGAAATCGAGGAATGAGTCTCTGTATTGGTAGTGAAATGGTGATGTGGAACTTCTCCACTGATTAAGACCGATGCGAACTAAGAAGAAACGTGCTGTACCTGAGTCAATTGCCTGTTGGGAGAGATGATTAGAGAGAAATATGAGAATTACTTCGTGTAGGAAATCTTCGTATAGGTGAGATTTTTCACCTTTAGTAATATTGTATAACCATTTCTTAATCTCTGTATAATTAATTGTTATGTATTCAGCTGGGGTCATTTAATATATTTTAGTAATTGGGGGCAGTTGAACACTTCAGCATATTGTTTTATCGCTGCATTGAAATGTTCTTTCTCTGAGTCATAACCATCTACATTCCAAATTTCTACTTTATGCTTCAATTTAGATGCTTTCGCCCCATCGCTGGTACATTTCTTACAGTAACTGTTTAAGCCATTCTTATTTCGAGGTTGATGTGTGAAATTTTCTACATCCTTCACTTCCAGACATTTCTTACATTGCTTATTTTTCATATCCTAATTATTTGTCCCGTATACATATTACAGGAAATGTCAAACCGCGACTTGTTTCAACATTTCTTCAATCGCTTCCCCCCCAAATGTCAGGTTTTAAATAAGATGATTAATGCCGTTAAGTTTGAATATAATGGAAGCTATGTTGTTTGTAACAACCTGACACATTATGCAATGCTTAAGGGACTTGATGTATCTGTTCCAACACCCGTAATTGATGAAGTTTGGGGGAGAATATTTGAAACCATAGTACCCCGAATGGTCAGTGATAAATATATGAAAAAATATCAAAACCGCCAAAATTATGAAATGTTTTCATATGACGTTTATATGACGTTAATATGACGCCTTTAAAATAGCGTGCCAATGCAAGGAATATTTCATACAAAAGTTTTGTTTTGCAATATGTATCACCGAACTAAAAAACAATATATAAAAATGGCTATTTACAATTTGGATAAACTACAGAGAGTTGTTATATTTGAGGGACTAGAACATGGTAAAAACACCTACCCTTCTGATATCGATATGATTTATAACCTTCGTAATAAGATAAACATCATCTTAGATGTTAAAGAAAACTTTAAAGCACCAATATTTGGGCAAACTATAACTTACGTTAATATTGCGGAGGCATTTATGAAGACATATGTGCCGTCGTACATCGTTTGGGCATCGCATAATGACAAGGTAGAACGTATATATGCCAAGGATTGTATCGTGTATTTGATATGGGCTAACGGGAAGTGGATTACTCGAGATAAAATATGTGAAGTTTACGGATGTGATTTAACTTATGGAGAATTACAAAAAATATTACTCGAAAGACATAACATCGAAGAATATGATTGGAAAAAACATAAATTTGATAAAACAAAGTATATGCCTCCTGCGGTTTGAGATTTTTTTACATATGTATTACCGCACATAAAATAACCACATGAAACAATTACAAGAATTAATTAACAAAAGTTGGTATGGTTCAGTAGGATATGTTAAAGAAATTAAAAACCTCTACTCATTAGAACACTACATTCAAACCAACCTTGAAGTATTAAAAGAATTTGAAGGGGTAGTAGTAGCTACTAACTATTATGATTTCGATTTAGCTGAACAAAATAGAGAATTGTGGGAGATATATCTCCCTGATGTTATGTTAATAGATAATCCTGTAAACAGAGGACATTCATTCGGCACAGCTGATTTAGATAATTTATTAGTTAGATGGTGTAAAGAAAATGATATTCAGTGGTTATGTAAAGCCTCTAATGATGTTCTTATAACACCTGAAACATTAGAATTAATGATTCCCGAAGCTGATTTTTACTATACCGATGGATTTTCATATGAAGATTTATCTAGTAATCACTTTGATTATAGTTTGATGTATGGTGAACATTTCTTCCCACAAACTAATTTTTATTTAATAGATGTAAGTAAAATAGATTACTTAGCAAATGAAGATTATTTAAATGAAACTTATGCTTACAGCCAAACTATTCCTAACTTTAACGGGAAAATTTGGGAACATTTACCAGAGTGGGCTTGTGAGAATTTCTTAAAAGGTTGTGTTAAGAGAAATGATTTAGTAAAACATAATATGTTAGATTTAAAAACATATACTAAATTGTGTAATGTTATAGAAAAACATAAGGTAGGCGACCCATCACATAAAAATATTATGATAAACGGGGTTTGCCATTTTCAATTTCCAACTCAAAAAATAATAAAAATATAACCATGCCAATATCATCAGACAGAGTAAAATTACTCAAAGCCCAATCAGGAATATATAAAAATTACTTCGATTATGTTAAAAAAACCCAAAAATACCCCTACATCACTTATCTCTACAGAAAACTCTGGAAGCATAACATGGTGCGAATCAGATTGGTAGCATTTTGGAATTCAACTATCAGTATAAGATTAATCTCAAAGAATTAAGTTTGACATCTTAATTTTGTTTTTTAGTTTAGTTAAAAAGTGGGCACCGATTATGGTGCCCATCCTTTTATATGCGTTATATAACGTTATTCTCCGCGTTTATCCCAAATACTCCACACGCCCCCTACTAAAGTCATTACGGCACCTGATAGTTCTGTAACTACCTCTGCATCAATTATTCCTTTCATAACTAAAACACCTCCTAAAAAGGTTAAGGCGTGTCTAATAATTCCTAGTGTTAATTCTTTTTTCATTTTATTTATGTTTTATGCTTTTTTAAGTGCGAATTGTCCTGCTACTTGCCCATCACTTGTTTGTGCTGTAATACTTGTAGTATCTGTATTTGAACCTCCTGTTATCGTTGCGTATTTCCAAACGGATGCAACTCCTGCAGTTGAACCGGGATTACTATCTTCTTCTCCTCCATTTGTAAGTGTAAAGGATGAGTTTGCCAATGTAAAAGGTTCACCATCACTACCATCAAAAGAACCAACACAAATAAAGGTGCCATCATCAGGCACTGCAACTGCAGGGGCAACAATTGTTAACCCTGAACTTATAATAGGTACCCCTACTGCACTAATGGGTGATGTTGTATCAATATTTGATACAACCATTGTCCAGGTAGCAAAACCCCGTGTGGTAGAGAATGTAGAATAAATGGGAACACTTGAACCCTCAGTTCCATCAAAAAGTCGATACCACAATTTAATGTGGGCATCACTTGTGCCACTACCCCACGTAGTAGTATTTATTAAAGTCCATCCTGCCGGGTTTGCAGTTAATCCAGCAGTCGGGTCATCAACTGTGTAAATTGCTAAAACCCAATCCCCTGAAACTGCGGTAGTAGGTAAAGTCATATTAAAGGCGACAGTGGGGCTAATTGGTTGGGAAGCTGTAGTAACTGTAATATCGTTAAAAGAAATATCACCTCCTCCACCTCCAACTGGAATATCACCTATACTAGCAATACTACTTCTTGCGATATTATCTATTGAAGTTATGGATGCCCAATTAATATTTTGGTATTTAGCTATTGCCATTATGTTGTTTCAATATATTCCTGTGATGGGTTAAAGTATATCTTCCCTGTTGCTACCTGATGTCCCATTATTCGAGAAAAAGCACCTCCCGAAGGTTGGGCATCTGTAACTGTAGCATTTGCAGCACCATATAATTCAGCACCTACAGTAAATGTATATGTTGCATCTTTAATAAATCCTCTTAAACATATTTTAGTAGCAGATACTGCAATTCCTAATATACCTTTAGTGCTAGCTAAGGCAGTATTATTATATCCTGTCCAAACACCACTACTATTTAAATAATGTATTCTACCAACAGTAAGTCCACTAGCAGTGCCAAAATCAGCTATTTCACCTGAATAATTGTGTGAAATTGGGTCGCCATATGTAAAATCTAATCTTATTGTATTACTAGTTCTAGTAAGAAGATTTTCAGCATCTAAGAGATTAGTAGCTGTATTGTATTCTAAATTTGTTTCACCTGTAATTGTATCAGCATCACTGAAAAATGCAATATAACTACTAGCAGGTGTGCCTGATGTATCAACATAACCCGCAGCATTAATCGTAGCAATATCAGCAGTATTTGTTGCTATGTTTGATGTGTTAGTAGCAATATTTGCTGAGTTAGTATTAACACTACCATCTAATAAAGAAATATCACTACTATTGGTTGCAATATTACCGGCATTATTTGAAATATTAGTAACGTTAGTTGCTATATTCGTTACATTAGTGGCTATATTCGAAGCGTTCGTAGTAACCGGCGTATCATCGTATCCCTCAACGTTAATTGTGTTACTACCATTATCTGTAATAGTAATATTTTGAGTTCCTGTTAATAATAATGCCCCTGTTAAACTATTTAGTGTAGATACCCCAACATTATCTGTTAAACCTATTACGCTTACACCTGTAAAGTCAACGGTAGTAGCAGTTTGAAAGTCTACTACTGTTGATGAAAATTTAATAGGCATAACTGCCCCTAAACCATCACTTAATTGTTTTAAAGTAGCAAACCCGCTTGTGTTATCACTTATTTTGATAAGCGAATCATAAGTTGATGCTACTGTATTTCCTGTTAATGTTGCCATTTCTTTTTAGTAATTTAGGGGTATTATACAATCACATTCTCCATAACATCTACATCCTCTACTATCAGGCATTACAATACCACTATTATAAGGGCTTCTTGGATTAGGCATCATACCATCACTACCTGGTTGTGTGTAATCGGGGAATTCAGTTGAATTGTCACAAATATATTCTTGAGTTCTAGTCATATAAAATTGTGCTGTATCTAACACATTTTCTCTCAAATACTTCATCTCATCAAATCCTGTGTTAAGTGATTCTTCACTACTTGGATTCAATATGGATTTATTTTTAAATTTATAATTAAGAGTAGGTATTGCTAAATACAATGAATAATTTGCAATAGCAGGAGAAATATAATCTTCTATAAGTGTTGTTTCTGCTGCTGTTAATGTAGATGCTGACACGGCTGTTTTAAGCGATTGGAAAAACTTAGTTCCCAAAATATCTTGTAAATATATGTCCTGTGCCTGAACAACATACGGCATCAAATCATCTGGTTCGACATTGTCGTGAACAGCAGTTAATGATTTGAGTCTTGCCTCGCTTATGAATAATACGTTTGCCATTATACTTCTCCTTCTATTGTTTTATCAAAATCTAATTTTGCGGGTTCAATTACAACAGGCAGGCTTAATCCTAAGCCGTTAGTCATCTTTTGGAAGGCTTTATTTAAAACCTTTTGAATAGGTGCTATTACAGTGGATAGGAAGTGTGTGTATGCTACTTCTAATTCATCTGCATTATTTCCTAAACCTCCTCCATCTCTAATACCCACTAACATTGGAGATGTAATCCTGTGTGCTGTTAAAATTCTGCTAGTAATTCTTTCTTCTAATACGATGTAATAATCATCATTAGGTGAATCAACAGCATTAATCTGTGGTGCTAATTCAGCCCCATCACTAAAACTTAAAAATATTCTACCTGCATTGTTTTCACTTGAAAATGAATCAACTAAGTCGCGATACATGCTTCTTTGTTCATCAGGTGAGGGCATACCATTTGGCATGTTAATAAATAATGAAGGAGACATTCCATTGCTGATGTTAGCATTGTGAAATCTTGAAATCCTAGCATCTAATTCAATATCATTAACCGCACCCATATAACTTGGAAGAGGGTATACTTCTAATCCTGGAGAATAATTAAAGTTATAAAATATTTGGGATGCATTGTCTCCTTTGTTATCTGTCATGGAATATGATGCATACCTTCTTGGGGGATATTTTCTTACATTCTCCCAATTAGCACTATAGTAATATTCATCAACTTTATCGTCTTCATTCAATTTTCCGGAACGGATGTTAGCCATAGGTAAGTGATATAATTCTACAATTTTATCACCTGCCCTGTTCCAAATTGGATTTAAGGCAAAACCCCCAAACACAAGATAATCTAAAGTTGCTTTTTCATACACTTCATCTAATGTTTCACCATTTGGGTTAACAATATCACCGCCCATAATGCGTATTCCCTCGCCTATAGTCGCATCCAATTTAGCCTGCACGGCAGTATTGTGAATTGCAGAGGTATTCAGTAATTCAACGAGTTTTACAGGAAATAAATTACGTGTCCCAAAATTAACCCAATCCTTACCTCGTACTTCTTTAAACTCTGGTAAGTTAATAGCTTCGAGATTGATAACGTGAATCAGTTTCTCTAAATCTTTTGCTTTATATTCTTTCTTCATCTAAAAAATGTATATTGTTCGTTTGTTTCATTACTGCTTGGAAATGATATTGTATCTGTGGGTTGACCTCTAAATTCAAAACCATTCGTTACTTTAGCTAACTGAATTGGTAATACTATTACATCACTGGTGTTATACATTTCTACATTATAATAACCACCAACATCCTCAGCCTGTAAATCTGTATTATCATATGACCAAGAAAAGGAAAACCAATTTGCTTCGTTGCTATCTTCTGTTAAAGGAAAATAAGGATTAACACCAGAAATATCATCACCATTTAAAATATATTTATTATTATATTTACTATACAACTTCATATACGAAAATGTTTCAGCCGGCCTTGTGCCTTGAAAATATATAACTCCGGTAGTATTTGATAAATCTATTAACATTGCATGTAATTTACGGAATTAAATATAAAATGGACGAAAATGGTATAAAAAAGGGGGAACTTGCGTTCCCCCGATTTCTTATATATAGTTTGGATTACACTGTGATTCCTGAAACCTCCAACATCGGTGTGTTGTCAATTCCTGTGAATTCCATTGTCATTCCATTTCTGTCTCCATAAGCTGTGCCTGTTTCTTCAGTTGAAGCTGAAGCTACTGCACCTCTATCATTACCAACCATCCAGAACTTACCGTTGTTGTCTTTTACTAAGACTAACAACTTAGCAGAAACTGCTAATTCATAAAGTTCATCCAGTTTGGCACCATCGAGTTTGTTGAATACTGTTGAAGCAACTGAGGTAAAGAATACAGTTCCATTTTCATCACTGAAAGTTCCTGTTTCTGTTAATGCCCCTGTTTGCTTAACACATTCATACTTTTCCATCGCGGTTAAGGTTGCATCTAGTGCAACCGCATCTAGTGTAATACCTCCAAAAGCAACTACCCCTAGTGTTGGGGTAGTAACTGCTAAAGATGTATCAACATTCGCGATATAAACAGCCTCGATACCACCTACATTGTCTCGGCAATCTAAAGCGATTCCGACTAGTGTTGTACAATTATTTGCCATATTTTCTAGTGTTTTAGGTGGTTAATAAATTATGCTTGTGCCCGTGTTAAGTTAGCACCTACTACGAGGTCAGGTTGAACAACTGCCATACCGATTGCCCACTTCATAGTAGCACGGATTTGGTCGTTGTCTAATGAATACCACAATCTAAATTCTTCGAAATCTCCTGTTAAGTCAGTTCCTAAGATGATGTTAGAAGCACGAGTCATAAATCGAGTATTCAAACCGTTTGTTTGGTCTTTAATACCCGCTGAAGCTACAACACGAACGTTTGTTCCAGGGATATACAAATTCTCCAAATCGGGTGCGATGTGGTAGTAGTTGCCTTGGGTTACTCCTAATGCTAGTGCTTTGTAGTCTCCAACTGAAACTATCATAATCAAATCATCTGCAATAGAAACTTCTCCTGGGAGTGCTTCATACAATTCTTGTGATTGTGATACTGAGTTAGCTGATGTCCAAGAAGCAGAAGCCGCGGATACCACTCTACCATTTGCTATAGTAGCAGATGCTGAGATAGGCTGTTGGATACCATCACAACCGAGGGCTGTTGACCCTGTGATGATGTATTTTTCGTTGTAGTTCTGCAATTTCTCAACAAAATAGTTAGCGAATACAGCTTCTTCAGGAAGAGATTCACTTGAACCAAATTGTCCCGCTGCTAATGATTTAGCCAAGAAGGTATCACGTAATGCCTGAGGGCAGAATTCGTGTTGAACTTTTGGATGAGAGATACACATATCAACCTGAGAGATTGAAGCTGTGTTGTCGGCATTCCATCCACAAACGTTTCCATCTTGAACATTGAAAGTATCTTCCAATAATGGGATTGCGACTGAATTACCTTTTAATCCCGCACGTACGTCTACGTAAGTTGCGAGTTTTGTGCCGAGTACGGCTTTCGAGATGAGTTCAAATGATGTCTCATCTACATACTGAGTTAAGGCTGATAGGTTAAATCCTAAGCCATCTGCTGGTGCTGCCATGTTAATTATTTTTTATAGGGGTTATGTTTTGTTGTTTCCTTACGGAATTGTAAAATCTTATCGAATCTCGCATTTTGAAAATCAGTTTCACTTTGTTTTACTTCGTTTAAGTTATTAGTGATTTTTTTACCTGCGGGTTCGTTGCTAAATGCTTCGAATGCGTGATTCGTTGCTTTTAAGCCCTCTTCAATAGTCTCGATTTTACTTGAAAGACTATCAAGGGCACTTACTAATGTGTTGACCATGTCGTTAGAAAGGGTAACTGAAGTTGCTACTTCGTCTACACTCTCAGCACTTCCATCTTCAACTTCTTCAATTGCGGTAATAACACCTACTCTGTCCATAGTAAAGACCATGCCGTCAGTGGTTTCGTGTTTTCCTTCAGGGGCTTCTACTCTTTCGCCTTCTGAAGTAATAACAAAGGCTTGTGCCCCTACTTCGAAATCACCATCAACTTCTAGTCTTGTTCCGTCCGTCAGTGTTGCTTCCGCTAATTGTACGTCAATAGTTTTTGTAGTTTCGCCAGCTTGGGCTACTCCTAACATCACTTTAATTGACTTAATTGCATCATTTGCTGTCATAATAAATTGTTTTAAATTGGTTTGAATTCAGGATTAAATATACTCCGCGATGTTTGGGTGACATGCGTTTATTTACGAGGTTTTACGCTTATTATCACGTAATATATTGCGGACATTGATGAATAAGGCTGTAAGCAGAACAACTATTGCTAATCCTGCTTCTATACTGCTAATCCACGTGGCAACAGCACCTACTGAGGCACCATTTACCAATAGTATTTCTTTACTCATCAATTTTGGATAATATTCTTTTAATGTCATTGAGTAGGTTTTCATTGTAATTACTAACTGCCATTTTTTCAATAAATGGACCTGCTAATGAGAAACCCTTTAACTCACCTTCCTTTATTCTCCTCCATGTTTCATCATCATTTATCTTATAAGAAACATACCATGTTCCCATAGGTAAGGCAAATCCCATCTTATACGCTTTGTCATACATCATATCTTCACTAATCCAACTTTCTAATAAAGTATTGTTAGTAGTAATATTGAAGTCATGGTCTATGTCTGTATTGTTGTGCTTATTTAATCTTAGGAATTTTTCAGCCATTCTGCGGATAGTATCCTTAGTAAAATAGATGTAATATACTCCTCCATCTTCATCTCTACGATGAATCATCTTATTAGGAATCATAAGGGGTCCTGTTGCTATTCTCTTATCTTCGTTTAAAGCAAAAGTATGTTTTTTAGGTACATCACCAACTTTTTTTAGTGTAGGAAGAGTGCCAAATTGGGGGTGAGTAAAAGCATATACAGCATCATCTGTAGCACTATGTTCTTTACCACACATCCAGCTACCATCAGGCATTTGGTGTTCAAATCCATCAGGACAATCTTCATTTTTCCTGAATTCATATTCTGGTTCAGCATTAAAATAATGAAAGTCAACTCCAATAGCGGGGTCATCTACTAAGGATATTACTTCAACACCATATTCTTCTAACAATTCATCATCCATTCCGTCGATGTCGATGTCTAGTTCTATAATTTTATTTACTATTTCGTTTTCCATGATTATAATCTTGCTAAGTTTTGTATTTGTGCCTCTGCTTGTTGTTGAGATGTGACATCACCTGCGAGTACATATGTTTGTGATACACCTCCGGTACCTCCTGCACCTCCACTAAATTGTCCTGTAACATTCGCACCTGCTGATTGATTTCCTACTTGATAATTTAATGTAGCACCACCTCCACCACCTAAAGATGGAGGAGGACTACCACCACCACCACTACCAAATCTTGTTCTTGCTATTGCTGCTACTTGTGCGGCACCTGCTACCGCGGCTATTCCTGCTTCTACAAATTGTGCCCCTGTAGCTAATTTAAGTGGATTACCACCTGCTGTTAAGGCACCACCAACTGCTAATGCGGTATTAACTACTGCTTGTGCTATACCGGCTTTTTTACTATTTTCAAAATTCTTTTTAGCATCTTTTTCACCATTTTTTTGGAATAAAAACATTAAATCACCTAAAACGGAAAATGCTTTATCTGCTATTTCTTGTCTTGCATCTGCTTCTTCTTTAGCTAGTGCAATTTTACTATCAGTTAATTCTTTTTCGGCTAATAAGTCTTCAGCATCAAAACCTGCTTGCAATGCTAATTTATCAGCTTCAAATTGGGCGAGTGCTTGTAATTCTAATTCTTCATTTTCATTAGCTAAGCTTAATCTAGCATAATAAGCATCTTCTACTGCCCTTTCTTCTCTTTGTCTAGCAGTTAATGATGCTTCATATAATTCATCTTCTAATTGGCCTTGTTCATCTAAGATTGATTCTCTAGTTTCTTTAGCTTGTTGTAGTGCTAAGGTTGCTGCTGCTTCAGTAGCTAATCTTGCTTTTTCTTGTGCCTCTATTGCTTTAGTTTGTTCCTCAGTTAATGTAACTTCTTCACTTTTAGCTGAATTTAATTGATTTAATCTTGAGGTAGCAGTGTTGATAGTTTCATTGTTAGCTTTTATTGCTACATCTAACCTATCATACATCATAGTTGCTGCTGATATTCTGAGTTGGGCATCTTCATATAAGTCAGAACCCTCTCTTACTGAATTTGCAATTAAAGTTTGTGCAGATATTGTGTCAGTTGCCCTCTTTTGAAAATCTCTAGCTACTTGTAAATTATATTTTTCTCTATCTATTATACTTTGTAGTTCTTTTTTGCTATTTTCTTCTGTAATCCCCGTTAATTGTTCCCTTCGTTTAATATCAGCAGTATTTGCTAAATTTAATTTTACTCTTTCTTCTCTTAATTTTCTTGCTGCTTTTTCTGCTTCTATGTCTGCTTTAGTTTGTTCATTAGTTCTTCTAGAGAGGATAAAGAGTGCGGCACCTGCGGCTAATAAAGCAGTAGCAAGAAGTACATAAGGGTTAGCTTTAGCAACCACGTTAAAGGCACGTTGTGCAATTGTAGCTAATTTAGTGTTTTTAGATAATATAGTTAAACCTTCACTAAAATCAATTGCACCCTGTGCTAGTGCTACAATATTAAGAACATTACCTTCTACTTCTTTAAACCATTCACTATTCTCATCACCTAATAATCCAATAGCACCGGCAGCAAATTCAGCTGAACCTGCTAATACTTTTACACCACCTTCTAATGTTTGAATTCTTCGTTCAAATTTTTCAGCTGAATCAATGGATTGTTTACTTAACTGTTCAGTCGCTGTTGTAGCTTGTTTAGTTTCGGCTGTAACACCTCCTAATGCAGATTTTAAGTCATCTAAGTCAGTGATGTAGCCATCTAACCCTTCTACCTTAAAAAATATTTTTACTTCTTCTGTTGCCATGATATTAAATATAAGTTCGTTAAACTGCTTCCCAGTTATCTGTTATGTCTTGCCATTCATCATCTACGTCTTCCCACAATTGAGGTAATCCACTTGGTGGTAGGAAACCTCTATCACTAACTGTGAAGTTATTAAGCCTAATTAAATCAACTTTTACAGATGTTTCATTTACTAAATCAACAGAATAAATTTTTTCTATATAATACCATCCGTTTTTTAGGAATATAGCATCATCAAATGAGAAATTAAGTAAATCAAATTTATCTAATCTAAGATACATTGTGATTCGTCTACTATATGGGTCGTATAATAAATTCGTATATCGACTCCAATATTCATCGTAAACTGAATTACCTAAATTAGGATTAGCTAAATCGCCTTTAATGTAGGTATTTTCTCGTTGCCAAGATATATCTCGTGTTTGAGTATCTAAACCTATACCCCAAGAACTATTATAATCACCCCACTCACTAAATTGGGATATCATCGGGAAAGTAGCAAAACCACTTCCTATCCCCCCATCATCTGTTAAATACCACGTATCATCATTAGTAGCAGTTATTCCTGTTGTTATCAAACCATCATACCAGAATATTCTAGTGCCTGCCTTAACAGGATTATGAAGTAAGTAAGCCTGGCCTGTTGATTCATTAATTGCTGTATCGTGGTCGTGAATTTGAGGAATAATTGTATTCCACATTCCATTAGTTCCTGTACTAGCACCATCTATTTGAATTGAAGGTATTGCTTCAAATTTAGTTTCAATTTTTCTAGTATCTTTTAATAATGGATTATTAGATACATAATTTAAGGTTCCATATACTTCACCTATATCTTGTTGATTTAATAAGTTAAGGAAATCTTCACCAGGTTTATCTTCAAACGTAATATTAGCTTTTTGAGTATACAATATGGGTTCAACCTGAATATCTTTAGATAAATCCATTTTGTTAGTCCAATCAAATTGGTCTCCACTTCCTATGTAATTACTCCAAGGTTCAATTATAAAATTAGTAGGTATGTTTCTATCAGGTGCTATTACTAATCTAAACTTAGCAATAATACCTTTAATAAAATCCATCTGTTTAAATTTACAATCAAAACCTACGGCAGGGTTGTTAGCAGTTGTTTGTGATACGCTTAAGAAACTTACATTACTAGAAATCACTGCTGAAAAGAGATTTAAACTAGAAATTTTCTCAATTGTAGCATATATTTTATCACCTGCTGTTAGAGGTATATTTTCAAAATTAACAGGAATACTACCATATGAATAAAAAGAACCTTCTAAAACTAGAGATGGATTAAATACTTCCCATTCATAAAGTGTTTCAGCTAATTGGGTAGGAACACCTCCAACATCTTTATAAAGTCTAACTTTAAATTCAACACTTCCATCATTATTGGCAGGCACTGAATATTCGGCATCTATGAATAATCTAGCACCTGCATCATAATTTCCCGTAGTAGGGACTACATACCATTCATTAGTAAAATCAAATCCCTCTTGTCCTGAGTTAATTTTATATTTTACCTCAGCACTTAAAATGCCTCCCAGGTTACTTGTATTAGTAGCTGATACTGAATAGTTAGGGATTAATTCAGCTGAATCTCCAAAAGCACCAATATACAAATGTTTAAATAAATTACTATCTAAAAAATTGGATGTATAAGTATATCCAGCGTTTTCAAATATTTTATCCCAAATTACTTTACATCGAACTGCGGGGCGTAATCTATCAATATGTAATCTACCTGCAGGTGTATTTTGAGTAAAATGGCTTCCACCTCCCTTAGCAATTCTAGTTTCTTGAACTATGTTAGCATCATTATATGTGTTTCCAAAGTCAATTAAGGGATAAACAATATCACCATTTATTAAACCATCAGTTAAACCTCCTTGAGGATATGCTAACCAACTACTAACAACATTCGCTTTAGTAAAATCATGATTTAAACTAGTTAAATCTAAATCACATAGTGCTGATTCACCTATGGATGAAGCTAAATTTCTAGTAGTACCTAAAAATAAAATTTCATAATCAACCTGATTACTTTGTTCATCAATGAATACTTTTTGTAA
>Ga0307379_10005780_pt1 | contig 17156 bp, 14 predicted proteins | sample UN2MG_FD_202237 | JGI IMG/M metagenome (GOLD analysis project Ga0307379, IMG submission 202237) | Soil microbial communities from Risofladan, Vaasa, Finland - UN-2 | ecosystem: Environmental > Terrestrial > Soil > Coastal area > Acid sulfate soil | place: Finland: Risofladan, Vaasa | collected... | reverse complement strand
CGCTTTCCGGCAACGCGGATACCCCGACCGCTGCGCTGGCCAGACAATTCAACCGCCGCCCGGTCCCGCCCTCCCCCGATCCGACGCGAAACCCTCGAAAACCAACCCGCGCTCGCTTATTCTGGGTCTAGCCTGTGACGGTGTTACAGACCAGACAGACCTCGGCATCCTGCTGGCCCACTGGGGCGAGGGGTGCCTGTGGTCGTGCGCGGGTTATCAGAGAAAAGGGGACATGCGATGTCTACCCAGACGACGCGTCCGATGTCAACGGTATCAATTGTAGCCGCTACCGTATTCGGGCTAGTGGGCGTGCCGGCACAGGCCGACGCGCCCTACCTCGTCAAGGACATCAATACCACGCCCGCTTCCTCTGACCCGGAGAGTTTTGTTGACGTCGGCGGCGTCGCCTTCTTCGCGGCCGATGAGTACGTTCACGGCCGGGAACTGTGGCAGAGCGACGGAACGCCCGAAGGAACGTCCGTGGTCAAGGACATCGTGCCGGGGGCGTCGGGGCCGACGCCAGCTGTTCTCACAAATGTTGATGGCGTGCTGTTCTTCAGCGCGTGGCACAGTGACCATGGCAAGGAGCTTTGGAGGAGTGACGGAACGGAGGACGGCACCGTGCTGGTCAAGGACATTAACCAGGAGCAGGTCCACGACCACGGACACTCAAGCCCCCAAGACCTGATAAACGTCGACGGAATGCTCTTCTTCACGGCCGATGACGGCATCCACGGCAGGGAGCTCTGGAAAAGCGACGGGACAGAAGAGGGCACCGTGCTGGTCAAAGACGTCCGGCCGGGACCGGAGAGCTCGTCCTCCGGGGACGCAGAGCATGCGAATGTTGACGAGACGCTCTTCTTCACCGCAGATGACGGTATTCACGGCTGGGAGCTCTGGAAGAGCGACGGAACCGAAGAGGGGACCATCCTGGTCAAGAATATCCGTCACGGCCCATACGGATCCGTCTCCTCTCCTGCCGTCGAACTGATCAACGTCGACGGGAACTTGTTCTTTACCGCCGACGATGGTCTCCGGGGCATGGAGCTCTGGAGAAGCGACGGGACTGAGGAAGGTACGGTTCTGGTGAAGGACATCTGGCCAGGAAGCGAGGGTTCAGTCGCTTCATGGGCATACCTGTCGAGCCTCGGCGGCCTGCTCCTCTTCAGCGCCGATGACGGCGAGCACGGCCGCGAGCTCTGGAGGAGCGACGGAACGGGAGAGGGCACCACGCTGGTTAAGGACATCCAGGTTGGGGAGATTGGTAGCTCGCCCATGGAGCTGACGGTTGCTGACGCTACGCTCTTCTTCACCGCCCGCGGCCCGGGCGAGCGGGAATTATGGAAAAGCGACGGTACGGAGGCCGGAACGGTGCTTGTCAAAGACATTAACCCGGAGGGAAGCACGTTTGGATCGAGCAATGAGGGTCTCACCGCCATCGGCGACGTCTTGTTCTTCCCCGCCGATGACGGTGTCCATGGCCGGGAGCTGTGGAAGAGCGATGGCACCGAAGAAGGCACCGTATGCATCAAGGATATCCGGCCCGGCCCCGAGGGGGCCTTCGATTATCGCAGTGTACTGGGGGCCGTGGGCGACATCCTCTTCTTCATGGCCGATGACGGCGAGTACGGCAGCGAGGTCTGGATAAGTGACGGCACCCCCGAGGGCACCGTTCTGGCAATGGACATCAGCCCCGGTAATAGCAGCGGCGAACTGTACTGGCTGACGCGGGTCAACGAAACACTGTTCTTCCAGGCGGACGACGATATCTACGGCAGGGAAATCTGGATCAGCGACGGTACCGACCAAGGAACGATGCTTCTAAAAGACATCGACCCCGGCGCTCATGACTCCTTTCCTCAGTATCTGGTTGAGTTCAACGACCGCCTGATATTCTCCGCCTATGAAGACGAGTATGGCTCGGAGCCCTGGACGAGCGACGGGACTTCGACGGGAACGACCATGCTCAAAGACATCCGGCCGGGGGGCAGCAGCAGCGGGTCTAAGTGGTTCACGCCGAGCAACGACGGACTTTTCTTCTGGGCGACCGATACCGAGACAGGCGCCGAGTTGTGGCGCAGCGACGGCACGGAGCCCGGCACGAACCGCGTCCGCGATATCAATCCTGGTCCGGACGGCTCAAACCCGGGCTGGTACAATAAGTTCTTCGACGCGAACGGAACCTTGTTCTTTCTCGCCGACGCCGGCCCACACACGCTTGGTGCGCGCTCTGGACCGGGGTTACTCGCGCGGACGACACGCGCAACGGTACGGAGGTCCTGGGATGCGCCCAACATCTCCGCTCAACTCGCCTACATGCCCAATCGAGCAAGACCGTCTATCCGCCGCAGTCGCCTCGTGCGTGCATGTCGGCGGCCGTGGCGATTTCAACAAGGAGCTGGCCCGGTGATGAGACTCAGGCTGCTGCCAGGCTTGGCACGCGTATTCGTACTGCCCAGCTGGACTTGTAGGGGGCACCCGCAAGGACCGCTCCGGCCGGGACACCCCGCGCCCCGGATGCTGTTTCGCGGTACATCCGCCGGTTTGCATGCACTGGTACCGGGACATAGGCAGATGGCGAACCTCGGATAAAGGAGATGCACGATGGCATATGAGACTCCCCCGTTGCCGTACGCGTACGACGCCCTCGAACCCTACTACGACAAGCTGACGGTCGAGATCCATCACGACAAGCACCATGTGGCCTACACCACCAACCTCAACAAGGCCCTCACCGACCACCCGGACATCGCCGCCAAGCCGATCGAAGAGGTCCTCCGCAACGTGAATGCTGTGCCTGAGAGCATCCGGCAGGCGGTGATCCACCACGGCGGGGGGCATTACCATCACAGCTTTTTCTGGGAGATCATGGGCCCCAACAAGGGCGGCGAGCCCAAGGGCCCGCTGCTCAATGACATTGTCAAGACGTTCGGCAGCTTCGACGCCTTCAAGGAGCAGTTCACCAAGGCGGCGATCGGCCGCTTCGGCAGTGGCTGGGCCTGGCTCGGCCTCGACCAAGCCGGCAAGCTACACATCTGTGATACGCTGAACCAGGATTCGCCGCTGTCTTTGGGGCACGCGCCAATCCTCACGATCGACGTATGGGAGCATGCCTACTACCTGAAGTACCAAAACCGCCGAGCGGACTGGGTCGCTGCGTGGTGGAACCTGGTGAACTGGGACAGGGTGGCTGAACTGTACGACGCGGCACGGAAGTGACCCGAGGGACGGGTGCTGGGAATGCGCGCCAAGCAGGTGCGTGTGCCCCGGTGCCGGGTGAAAGCGAACTCGGCTAGGCGCGGAGGACTCGACCGGGCCAGGGTTGCCCCGCAGTCGAAGCCGAGATACGCTTCATGCCCTCGGGCGGCGTTGGCGAGCGACGCCGGCCCTCACACGCTTGGCGTGCATTCTGGACCGGTGTTACTCGCGTGCGTGGCCCGCGCGGGCGAACGGAGGTCTTGGGATGTGCACCGCAGTCCCGCTTGATGCCCTGAGGTGCCGGGTTGGGGGATTGACGCGGGTGGCACATCCACGTGGCGTGTGCACATCCGCGGCCGTCGATCATTGCTAAGGAGCTTATCCGATGCTGAAACCCAAACTACTGCCGAGCTTGGCGATCGCTGTCACGCTGAGTACCTGGATGGGGGCTCGGCCCGCTGCCGGCCAGATCAAGGACGCCGAATCGGCGACCCACGCTGATTCTGCCTCCGAGTACCAGATCGTCGACACGTACAAGTACCCCGGCTTCGAGATCGTGCAGTTCACGCTGCCGGTCTTGTCGCACTATTCGTACATCGTTACGAGCGGAGCGGACGCGCTGGTTGTGGATCCGGGGCGGGACGTCCAGACGTACCTGAACTTCGTGAAAGAGCACAATCTGGCGGTCAAGGGCGTCTTTCTCACGCACTCGCACGCCGACTTCGTGGCCGGTCATCTCGAGATGGCGAAGGCAACCGGCTGCCCGATTTGCGTCAGTGCGACGAGCGGCGCCGAATACGAACACCAGGCCGTCAAAGAGGGCGACCAAATCGTGGTCGGCGAGGCGGTCATCCGCATCGTCGAAACGCCGGGACATACGCCGGACGGTCTGTGCGGCTACGTGTTCAGCAAGCAGAAGTCAGATCAGCCGGTGGCGATCTTCACGGGCGACACGTTGTTTGTCGGCAGCATCGGGCGGCCCGATCTGCTCCCGAAGACGATGACAGCGGCGTCGCTCGCGTCGATGGCGTACGACACTTGGCACAACAAGCTATCGAAAGTCACGGATGAGACGATGATTTTCCCGGCACATGGAGCGGGCTCGCTCTGCGGGGCGCACCTGCGTGACGAGCCATTCTCGACGATCGGGGCGGAGCGGGCCTCGAACCCGTACTTCCAGCACGCCGGCCGGAGTGAGTTCATCGCCGCGGTCCTGGAGGGTTTGCCGGAGGCCCCGCAGTACTTCAGCCACAACGCGGCGATGAATCGCCAGGGACCGGAGCTCGTTGACTGGAACGCACCGCTCCCCGCCGAAGTGCAACCGAGTTCGGACCTTGCCGATCCATCCAGAGTCTACGTTGTCGATATCCGCAGTGCACCCGAATACGCGGCCGGTCACATTCCGAACTCGGTGAACATCGCACTTCGTGGGCGATTTGAGTCCTGGATCGGACGGATGGTCCCCTGGGGAGCGAGGCTCGTCCTGTACGGAGCAAAACCGGACCTGGAAGAGGCAGCTCGACGCTTGCATCGCGTCGGTTACAAGGGCGACATACTCACGCCCGGGTCCTACGCAGAATCGGGGCTCCCGCTGGCAACCTCGAAGACGCTGCAGTCGCGGGAGTTGCACGAGCGCATGCAGGCCGGCACGGCCCCCATCATCGTTGACGTGCGGTTGCCGGAAGAGTGGATGGGGCTCCGAATCGGGACGGTTGTGAACCTGCCCATCGATCGATTGAGTCAGCTCGCGCGGAAGCTCGATCCGGCGCAGCCGACGATCACGGTCTGCAACTCGGCGTACCGGTCAAGCATGGCTCTGGGCGTGCTCGAGCGCGAAGGCTTTAAGGATCTCTACAACCTCGAAGGTGGAGCCGAGGCCTGGATCGAGGCCGGATTGCCCGTGCTGAGTTCCCACACGGCCGGCACAGCGGCGAGCGCATCAACGCCCAAGCGCGAGGTTCGGCTCGCCGAGCGCATTTGCGCGAACGAGTTGCGACGCTTGATGATGGACTTGCCCAACACCTTTGACCTAGCGGACATCCGGCCGCCCGAGCACTTCGCCGATTACAGCTTGCCGGGCTCGATAAACGTGGACGTGGCAGAGCTGCTTGACAATCCGGCGTACTTGACCGGAGCAGGACCGCTCATCGTGGTCGATCGCGACGGCTCACTGGCGATGATGGTGGCGGGGATTCTGTCGCAAAAGACCCAACGCACAATCAAGGCCGTGTACGGCGGATTGGAGGCGTATTGGAGTGAATCGATGACGGCCGGTCTGGCAGAGCCTGTTGTGGCGCCACCAGCGGTTGGCGGGGCGCGTCAGCCGATGCAGAAAGCGCCGGAGTTCCCATCTGTTGCGCCGCAACAACCGCAGGTACAGCCGAAGAAGCCAGCCAAGAAGAGCGCGGGGTGCTAACCATGAGCACGACACCGACAACCCCAGCCAAGTATATGAATCCCTATCTCGCCGGCTTCCTGCTGGGCCTGACGCTGCTGGCGTCGTTCGTGATTCTGGGCGCAGGTCTCGGGGCCTCCGGCGGTCTGGCTCGCATCGCCGCGTTCACCGAGTGTGTTATCGCACCGGCCCATACGCGAGCTTCGGAGTACTTCGGTCCCTGGTGCGATCAGCCGTTGCGCTACTACCTGCTGTTCATGCTCGTTGGCACGTTCCTGGGCGGTCTGGTCTCGGCGCTGTTCGCGAATCGCATCGACTTCAGGCTTGAACGGGGTGCCAAAGCGCCCGCGCTCTTGCGGGCCATCCTGGCCGTTGTCGGCGGCGTACTGATCGGCTTCGCGAGTAGACTGGCCGCAGGTTGCACGTCGGGTCAGGCACTCACCGGTGGCGCCTTGTTGTTGACCGGCAGCCTCGTGTTCCTCGTCTGCATCTTTGCAGGCGGATACGCCGCGGCCTGGTTTGTCCGGAGGCAGTGGAATGATTGAGACGCTCTTTGATCAAGACGCCCTCTCCACGCCGGTGGCCTTCGGACTCGCGTTGCTGATTGGCGTAGCGTTCGGTTTCGTGCTCGAGCGGGCGGGCTTCGGCAGTTCGCGTCGTCTGGCGGGCATTTTCTACTTCCGCGACATGGCCGTTCTGAAGGTGATGTTCTCCGCCCTGATTACGGCGATGCTCGGGATCTCGTATCTCACCGCTTTCGGCTGGATCTCGCTGGACCGAATCTACCTCATGCCGACGGTCTACGCCGCGCAGATCGTTGGCGGGCTCATCTTCGGCATCGGGTTCGTTATGAGCGGCTGGTGTCCGGGAACGGCCGCGGTCGGGCTGGCATCTGGCAGGCTCGATGCCTTTCTGTGCTTGTGTGGCGCCGTCATCGGCAGCATCGTTTTCAACGAGGTCTATCCGCGCGTGGCGCCGCTGCAGGCTGATTCTGGCGTGCAATTCGTCTACACCAATCTGGGGATGTCCCAGGCCACGTTTGCGTTGCTGCTCACGATCGTCGCAGTCGCGATGTTCTGGGGCGCGGAGTACGTCGAGCACCGCCGCAAGACGGGTACCAGCTACTTCAACAGCCCATCGTTGAAGGGCTTCGGAACGGCGCTCATCGTCTTCACCGTTGGCCTCTTTATCGCGATCCCGAGCGGGGGCATGGCCACGGACGAAGCGATGTCTGCAGCAGTGCAAGCCCCTTCGGCAACGCCGCTGGTCGGGACACCCAATCTGCTAGCTGACATTGAAGCAGCCGGCGACCACATGGAGCCCGAGGAGCTGGCGGACCGCCTGCTGGCCAGCGATTCCGGCCTGCTGCTCGTTGACGTGCGGCCGGCCGCCGAGTTCAACGCCTTTCACATTCGCGGTGCTCAGAACGTCGTGTTGAACGAACTTGAGACCTACTTGCAGCCTTACCAGAACCGCGGTCTCATCGTTCTCTACTCCAACGGGATGACCCACCCGGCCCAGGCTCGCGACTACCTTTTCGGCCGAGGCTTTCAAAACGCCTACATCCTGACGGACGGCCTAACCGGGTTCATCGAGCGATGCTTGAAGCCGGTTTCGTTGCGGGCCGGGCCCGTTCCGGAAAACGTGGCGGCGCGAATCGGGACATGGCGGGCTTACTTCTTGGAGGGTGCCCGGCCGACAATCCCATCGGCCGAATCTGCGCGGCTTGCCGGTGCAACATTGCCGGGGCTCGTAAGCACGGAGTGGCTGTACGAGAACCGAGGGCGTGACGGAGTCCGCCTCATCGATTTGCGGCCGCAGCCGGAATACAACTCCGGCCACATCCCTGGGGCCCTCCGGCTGGATGTCGAGAGCCTGCGCGGCAGTGTGGGCGGTGTGGGATCGATGCTCCTGCCCGGCGAGTTGATCGGTGAGCACCTCTCACAGATGGGGATCACGGCTACGGATATCGTCGTGCTGGTCAGCGGCGAGAAGATGCACGATGCCACGCTGGCCGGCCTCGCGCTGGAACGCGTTGGCCATCGGCGGTACGCAGTCCTTGACGGCGGTAATGGAAAGTGGATTGCCGAAGGTCGCCCGATGGACGTGGCTTTGCCGACAGTAGCGCGCATAGACTATCCGGTCGATACGCAGGCGGATCGATTCACGGTGGACTACCGAACGGTTCTCCAACGCGTGCAAGACAAATCGGCTATTATCCTCGATGTGAGACCTGCCGACTACTACGCCGGCATCAAGTCCGACGAGGCGCGGGCCGGGCATATCCCGGGCGCCCTGAATCGCCCATACACGGAAGATCTCGCCGGGACCGACACGTACAAGCAATTCAAGCCCATGGCAGCGCTCGCATCGGCGTATCAAGAGCTGATTGCATCGCGCGACATGCCCGTGATCGTGCATTGCCGCACGGGCCACCAAGCCAGCCAGACGTTCTTCGTGCTGACGCATCTGCTCGGCTATCGCAACGTCTCGTGGTACGACGGGGGATGGTCAGAGTGGGCCGCACGGCCGGAGCTACCTGCCGAGTCGAAAAGCGCGGTAGCGTCACCATAGACCTAGCCACCTGAGCGTACGGAGGTAAGACCATGAAACGACAACTCACCACCTCGGCCGGTATCCCCGTCGGCGACAACCAGAACGCGCTGACCGCAGGGCCCCGTGGTTCGCCACGACCGGCGTCGCGTGGTGCACTTCAACGTGACCCCGTATCCGACCGCACGTTGGACAGCGTAGCAGGTCGTGGAAGCCTTTCTCTTCGACGAGGCGCCGCGCTTCCTGATCCGGGATCATGACGGCATCTATGGCCAGGACTTCCGCGAGGGCGTCCGGCACATGGGCATCGAGGAGGTGATCATCGCGTTCCGGGCCCCCCGGCAGTCACCGTACGTCGAACGCCTGATCGGCTCGATCCGTCGCGAGTGTTTGAACCACATGATCGTCTTCAATGAGGCCCATCTGGTTCGGATTCTGAAGGCATACTTCGCGTACTACCACGAATCGCGAACGCATCTATTCCTGGATCGCAACGCGCCTGTTCCGCGGAAGGTCGAGCTCCCGGAGCAAGGACGCGTGATCGCTATCCGGCAGGTTGGCGGACTGCATCATCGCTACTCGCGCGCCGCCTAAACGAGTCGGTCGCTTGGTCGTTAGGCCGGCCGCCAGCGTGCGCGCCCCGCCGCCACCATGGCACCAATCCGTCGTGCCGCGCCTGTCGAGGGGCCTCAGCAGCGCGGATCCCCTCGCATGAAGACCTCCCTACCGCCTCGGTCGCCACAAACCACCCCTCTGAGCACCGCGGCTGGGGTTTTCGGGATGGACACGTAGCACTGCTGAAACTCGTCACGGCTCATGTTCTTCCTCGCTTCGGCTCATCGCCATCGCCAGAGGTTCTACGACCAGAATCTGAACGATCTCGCTCCACAAACGGACGAAGCTTCAGGATCACGGTTTCGCGTGCGGAGCCTCGTTGTCCGCATCGCTCTCCGAGATCGTCACGCGAATCCGGGTGGCACATGAGTGCCTCACCTCCAAGACCTCGGCTGATGCGCCCTCGAGCTCGACCCGGTCTCCGGGTGCTGCGATTCTACCGAGCCGCATGGTGACGAGGCCGGCCATGGTCTCGACGCCGGGGGCGACAAACGCCGTCTTTAAGGCGTCGTTGACTTCCTCGATGTGCGCCCCGCCTTGCACGATGAATGAACCCGGGCCCTCCGGCACAATTGCTGGGAGCTCGTCGTCGAATTCGTCTTGGAGCGGGCCAACGATCTGTTCGAGCACGTTTTCAAGCGTGACGACGCCGGCCACGGCTCCGTACTCGTCGACGACGAAGGCCAAGTGTTGACGACTTTCCCTGAACAGTTCCAACAGGCGGCTAAGGGGCATTGTCTCCGGAACATACTGCGGTGGATGGCAAACGGACCGCAAGTCGAATTCCTTGCCAACCGGCACGTGAAGCAGGTCCTTGGTATGAACGAAGCCGAGGACGTTGTCCATCGAGCCGTCGCACAGAGGGTAACGCGTGTGCTTGCTCTGCCGCGCCTTCTCCATCGCGTCCGCCAAGGGCTTGTTTATGTCGAAGAACTCAACGTCCACGCGCGGCACCATGATCTGACGGGAGATCGCCTCGTCGAACTCGAAGACGGCGTCGAGCAACCGGTGCTCGGAACGCGTCAGCTCGCCGTGGGCGTGCGCCTGGCCGAGCAAAGCGCGAATCTCCTGCTCGCTGTGCGGGACGTCGTGCTCCGAAATGTTCTCGATCCCGGCCCGCCGCAAAATGAACCCCGTGGCGGCGTTCAGCCCCATCAGCAAGGGGTAAGACATTACGTAGAACCATTTGAGCGGCAAAGCGCACCACCGCACCGTTCGCCCCGGCCGTCGTATGGCGTAGATCTTGGGGGCCTGTTCTCCGACTACCAGGTGGACGGCGGTGATAACCGCAAATGCGATGACGAAAGCGAGCGTGTGCAACAAGGCGGGCGATTTGATGCCAACGGCCTGGAACACTGGCCCCAGCAGGCGCGCGACCGCCGGCTCGCCGATCCAGCCCAGGCCGAGAGAGGCCATGGTGATTCCCAACTGACATGCGGACAGGGACCGGTCAAGCCGTCGTGCCATCCACTGCGCAGTGTTGGCGAACGGCTCCCTTTCGCGCGCCATTTCGGCGAGCCGGCTGCCGCGGACCTTGACGAGCGCGAATTCGGCCGCCACGAAAAAGCCGTTGAGCAGGACCAAAATGAACGTTGCCAGGAGCAACACGAGTTGAAGCGGCCACGTGTGCATTTGTCTGTCCCTCCCGCTGACGCTGGGGCCAAGGCCCGCGTCAGCAGTATCGCTCGCAGTGTTTGTGCGGCGCGGCCAGCGCGGTCGAACGTTTTGCTCTCGCGAGAGCAAAGGGTAGCCTGGATAACGTCTGTGGTGTGCCTTCCCTGCGCAGGTGTCCTGTAAGAGGCTCGATATAGTCGCTACGATTACCAGAATAAGGCGTCTTGTTCAAAACAGATCGAGCACGTCCCGCTTCGTCACCAATCGCGTTCCACGAACACCGTGTACGCCGCATGCTTGCAGCCATCGCGCCTTGACCTCATCGAGGGTCTGCTGAGTGATGGGGCTGTCGTCGCTGGTCGCCAGCACCCGGCCGCCCGCGCGGTTCGAATGCCCTCCCCAGTGGCCGAGACCCTTTAATGTCGGGCTGAGAAGCCGGACGGCATCGCCCCCGATCGCCGAAGTTCGGGCCGAGACGATCAGCTGGTTGTCCAGCACAGCGCCGCAGAGCACGCGGTTGATCTCGGTACAGCGGATGAGCAAGTCGGCCACCTCGCCCACGATTTCGGCGCTGCCGGCTTGAGGCAGGAAGCACACTGCGGCATCGTCGTACAAGAAGGTACTTGCAAACGCGAGCATCATCTGGTCGAAGTGCTGCCGTGGTAGTGGGGCGTTCTCAATCTCGCTGAGGGCCTGGTGGTCGGCTCGCTCGGCCAGCCAGGCGACGATGCCCCTGTCGGAGCGCGTGAACGCTGCCCGTTTGCCAAGCGCCTCCGTTCGCACGGCGTAGAGCAGCGCGGTGGCCAGTTCCGTGGATGGCTCCAGGTTCTGCTCGCGGAGGTAGGCCCCGGCGATCGTGGCCGCGGCTGCCGCCCGCGGCCGGATGTCCCGGAACGGCACGCGCACGAGGGCACGGGTGGGTTTGTGGTGGTCGATAACCGCCACCGGCCGCACAGTGCCATCTCCGAGCAGGTGGTTAGCGCCTTCCGGCGAGCAATCGACGAGCACGGGGGCACAACCCCGGTCGGGCGCATACTCGTTAACCAGCTCAATCGGCGGCCTGAGCAGCTTTACCATGTGCACGTTCTCAGCCCGCAAGATGGTCCCGCCGCCGATCAGGTACACGGGCAATCCGAGACGCTCGCGAACAAGCGTGTGAATGGCCCATCCCGCGGCGATGGCGTCCGGATCGGGGGTATCGTGGGTGATAACGGCGACGCTCGCGTAGTCTTTCAGCGTGCCCAGCAGCCGCTCCGAACGCTGCTGTCTCTGCCGAGACATTCGATGTGCTCCCAATGTGGCAACGTTTTCGTTCGCCCGCTATCGGCGGCAAGCGCTGGCGAGCATACCCGGCGGGCGCCTATTGCGGCAAGCTGAACGGGACGCGGGACATCGGCCCACCGAGACCCAAACCGGAATCGCAAGGAGAATCTGTGGTTGCGCTGGTAAGCCAGGCGGGACACAGAGGCCTTCCCGGAACGCATGGCGGCGTCACTCTGCTTCCCGCTGACCCGAGCCGGTTCAGGCCCGACGTCCTGACCAGTGCTCGCCTCGTGTTCTTCATACCCCACCGGCGTCTGGGGTTACGTTCAGCCGTTCGGCAACACGCTGTCGGACGGCCTTAGGGGACCGAAGCGTCTCCAGCTCGGCCGCCAAAGGGGCGAGCGACCGAACCGAGATGTTCGGCAGCGCGAGCGCTAGCTTGGGGAAATCGACTTGGGAGACACTAAAGCGACGAAAGCCCAAGGCCAGCAGCAACGCCGTCGTCTGGATGTCTCCGGCGAGATCACCACAGGCCGTGACCAGTTTCGACTTGGCTGTGGCCGCCTCGATGATCTGCCTCAGCAGCCGGATGACCGCCGGGTGCATGGGGTCGTGATAAGCTTCGACCAACTCATCGTCCCGATCGGCGGCGAGCGTATACTGAGTCAGGTCGTTGAGTCCGATGGATATGGCGTCGACCTCGTCCAGGATGTCGGCGACCATCAGGGCGGCCGAGGGCATCTCCACCATCGCGCCGAGCTGGAACGGCAACGTACGTCGGCTGCGGCAGCCGGCAATGCGACAAAAGCGGTCCGTGGCCATTTCGAGCGTGTCCACAGAATCCAGCATGGGCAGCAACAGCGTCACCGGACGCTGACGCGCCAGAGCCAGGCAGGCCCCAAGCTGCGGTCTGAGAATGTCATCGCGCTGGAGCAGCAGGCGCAGGCCGCGCAGGCCGAGGCTCGGGTTCCGGTTAACGGGGATGTCGGCATACATGGGGCATTTTTCGGCCCCGAAATCAGCAAGCCGAATATTCAGCTCTGCGTCGCCGATGTACGCGGCGACCTTTCTGAGCTCCTCATAGATCTCCTCTTCGGACGGCCAATGCGTCCTGCCCATGAACAGGAACTCGGTACGCCACAGGCCAACACCGTCGGCGCCGAGCTTCCGGACGACCTCGCCCTCGGCGGAATCGCTGATGCTGAGCAGTAACGTGATACGGACGTCATCTGCGGTGGTTGCTGGTGTCGGCACGCGCACGCATTCTGAGGCGGGCTCACGTGCGGCAGTCGGGACATGCTTGATGTCGTCCCCGATGTACACCTTTGCGTCGGTCGCATCGACGAGAATGTCTGCGCCGTCGGCAATCTGCTCGGTGACGCGACCCACGTCGGTGAGCATGGGAACGCCCAGACTGCGCGCCAGTATCGCCGTGTGCGATTTCGGGCCGCAGGTTTCAGTCACAAAGCCCTTCACGTTCTGATGAAAGAAACGCACCAGCTCCGAGGGCGTCAACTCCCTGGCGACGATAACCGCTTCAGGATCGCTCTCGTCGCGGTCTCCCGGCACAGCTTGCAGACAACGGACCAGCCGGCGACCGATGTCCAGGATGTCTGCCGCCTTATCCCGCACCAAGGGCACGGGGCTGCTGGCGAGCAGATCATAGTTGCGCTTCACCACGCGAGCGACCGCCACCTCGGCGGAGAGTCCGTTCTGCCGAATCTCGTTCTTGATTTGCCCGACGAAGTTCGCGTCGCGCAGTACTGCTTCGTGAGTCTGGAAGATCGCGGCGTCCGCCAGCCCGGTGCGTTGGGCAAGTTGCCGATTGATTCGCTCGAGTTGCACACAGGCCCGCCCAATCGCGGCTTGCAGGCGCTCGACTTCCCAGGTCGGCGGGCCCTGGGGTTTGGCGTCCAGGATCGTTTCCAGGATTCGTTGGGCGTCGATTGCGCGAGCCCTACCGCGCGCCCTTCCCGGGCTTACTGTACTGCCTTCAAAGATCATCGCTCGACGTCCAGATCAGCACCCGCATTGGCATCGGTACGCCCCGGTGCCGGGCCATGCTCATACTAAGAGAATACCTGCCTCGTCGCATAAAGACGAGCCGGATCCCGATCACCTAGCGCCTGTACGCCCAGAGTGCTTGTGGGTTGCATCCGCGCCCGGGCGGCACGCCCCAGACCTGAATGCCTGTCAGCGACTACTTAGCGGAGGAGTAGCAGGCAATCGGGGAACAGACTGGTCCCGAAATGGAACCGAACCGCCTGACACGTCGCCAATCGCGTGAGTCACGAACTGGGACCGCAGAAGCTCACCGCAGCCGATCCCTGCCCGCGCGCCGATGCTTGCCGTCATTTCACGTGCTGCGCCGTCGCAGACCATGCAAAACGCTGACCGCAATCACATATGCCGTGAGCGGCAGCGCAAAGCAGAGGATGCCCACCCGATACCAGCCCAACGCACCGCTGCGCGTGGCGTCGAGCGCGAGGTAAACCACGTACGCCGCGTAGTAGCCGAGGAAGAGCAGTCCCTCCCATCGGTCGACACGGTAAGCCGTGAAGAAGATCGGCAGACAGGCAAGTGCGACAACGACCATCACAGGGATGTCGAACACGAGGGCCGTGTGGGTGACCTTCACGCCACCCGGGGCAACAGCCGCCGTCAGCCCGAGAACCACAAGAACGTTAAAGATATTGCTGCCGACCACGTTGCCGACGGCGATATCACGCTCGCCACGCGCGGCTGCGACTACCGACGTAGCGAGCTCGGGCAACGACGTTCCCACCGCGACGATGGTCAGGCCAACAATCAGCTCGCTGATTCCCAGCGTCCGGGCGAACACAACCGCTCCATACACGAGCCCTCTGGCCCCGAGCGTCAGTAACGTCAGCCCGATCAGCACAAGGCCGACGTCGATGGGCCAGCTGCGCCTGTGGGCCCTCGGTGGCAAATCAGCCCCAGCTCCGTTTGGGCGTTGCTGCGGTGTTCTCCGCTTTCGTGACTCCCGGATGAGCCAAACCGTGTAGGTGACGGCTCCGCCGAGGAGCAGCAGCCCGTCCACCCGCCCGATCCGCCCGTCCAACGCGAGCAGCAGCATGAGAATCGAGACGCCGATCATGACCCACACGTCGAAGCGCACAAGCTGTGTGGCAACGGCGAGCGGCGCCACGGCCGCCGCCGCACCGAGAATCAGTAGTACGTTGCAAATATTGCTGCCGACGACGTTTCCCAGGCCCACATCGGGCTGCCCAACCAACGCGGAATGCACACTCACGGCCAGCTCGGGAGCACTCGTCCCAAAGGCCACCACGGTCAGCCCGATGACCAACGGCGACACGCCGGCAGCAACGGCGAGCCGAGAAGCTCCGCGCACCAGTGCCTCGGCCCCGCCAATCAGAAAGGCGAGCCCGATGACGAACAGTATGATTGTCATTGCGCTCATCGGGGAACCGCGTTTATGAGGCTGCGGCTCGTATGGGCCGCGTGCCCGACTTGGGGCAGCCCTTCGACGTGTTGCTACTCATACCGCTGAATGGGCTCTGCCGCCACACCGCGGCCGCTAGCTTCACCAGCCCCCCCTGCCGGCGCGGCCTGCGCGACGACTGCCCTGCACCACGTGACTTTGGCGTCTTGTCGCCCGCTACGCTCGTCGGCACAATGCCGGCAACGAACTGGAGTGTCGTCGACGCGGCGTGTAGGCGATAAAGCAGGCCATTTCTGCCGAGCGAACAGCGCTCGGGGAGTCACGTATGCTCGGTGTGCTCCGCCCTCAGGAGAAGGTTGACGAACACGAGATCGAACAAGGGTTGCGGGCGCTTCTACTCGACGGTGTCTGCTCCCAAACGATGGGGGTGTTCACGGGCGGAGCGTTCCTGGTCGCATTCGCGCTGCTGCTGGGGGCGTCCAACGTCGTGATCGGGCTGCTGGCGGCGGTCGGCCCACTGACACAGATTCTCCAGATCCCGGCGATTTTCCTGGTCGACCGTACCGGCCTCCGAAAGGCGCTCGTCGTCATCAACTCCTTCCTGAGTCGCCTCTTCTGGTTCGTGGTAGCGGCCCTGCCCTGGATCGTCCCGGCCGAGCAACGCGTACCCGTCCTCCTAATCTGTCTGTTCCTCTACTTCGGGCTGGGCACCATCTCCGGATGTGCCTTCAACTCCTGGATGCGCGACTTGGTGCCGCCGGAGATCATGGGCAGCTACTTCGGCAAGCGGCTGGCAATCGCCACCGCTACAGGCGCCGTGCTGACGTTGCTCGCCGGTTTCGGTATCGAGGGCGGCAAGAGAATACTGGCTGATGCACATGCCCCATACAGCATTCTGTTTGTCCTGGGCGGGGCGGCCGGCCTGGTGGGCGTCTACTTTCTCTCAAGGATCCCGGAGCCCCGGATGGCGCGCCACACCCCGCAGGGCGTCTTCTCCGTGCTGGCCGAGCCCTTTCGGGAGTTCAACTTTCGACGGCTGTTAATGTTCCTGGGAAGCTGGAACTTCGCAATCAACCTGGCCGCGCCGTTCTTTGTGGTCTACATGCTTTCGCGGCTGGGAATGTCGCTGGCGTTCGTGCTGAGCCTGTCCGTTCTCAGCCAGATTTTCAACGTGGTCTTCTTTCGTATCTGGGGCCGGCTGGCAGATCGTCTCAGCAACAAGTCGGTCCTGTCGGTTTCCGGGTCACTGTTCATCTTCAGCATTCTGATGTGGCCGTTCCTCACGCTCCCGGAGAAACACGTTCTGACGATTCCACTTCTGTTCGCGATCCATATTCTGGCCGGCATTTCGACCGCCGGGGTGACCCTTTGTTCCGGCAACATTGCCATGAAGGCGGCGCCGCAAGGGAAGGCCACGGCGTACCTGGCCGCGAACGCGCTGGTGAACGGCATCGCCGCGACGGTAGCGCCGATCCTCGCCGGTCTGGCGGCGGACTGGTTCGCGACGCAGGAGCTGACACTCTCATTACGATGGACGACGGCCGAAACGGGGAAGACGGTATTCGATCTGTCGGCTTTGGATCTGAGGGGTCTCGACTTCCTGTTCATGATCGCCGTGCTCTTCGGCATATATGCCATGCACCGGTTGTTAGCGGTTCGAGAGGAGGGCGAGGTCGAGGAGAGGGTCGTCCTCTCGCAGCTCTACAGCGAGGTCCGCAAGGCCGTGCGGCACGTCTCGAACGTGGCCGGCCTCCGGGAGCAATACTACTTCCCGTACGCGAAGCTCGAGGAGGTCGCCGAGGTCGATGCGGCGGCGCGCACTATCATTGATAAGAAGGAGGCGTAAGAACGGCTTCGCGCAACGGATTGCTGCCAGTGCTCTGACGTGGCCCCGGGATGAGACGCGCGCTTGGATCCGGGGAGGAGCGCCCGGCCGCGGGCGCCGGAATGTGACGCGTTCCGGCGCCCGGCGCAGTCCTACGGGCGTTTGTCGCGGCTCGGTGTCTTGGAGCGCAGTTTCTCGGCTGGCTCCGGGCGGCGCCTGTCCGGGCTCATGCGGGCCTTCGGGTTCACCGCCGGCGGCTTGGGGCGCGG
>Ga0307379_10005779_pt1 | contig 17157 bp, 15 predicted proteins | sample UN2MG_FD_202237 | JGI IMG/M metagenome (GOLD analysis project Ga0307379, IMG submission 202237) | Soil microbial communities from Risofladan, Vaasa, Finland - UN-2 | ecosystem: Environmental > Terrestrial > Soil > Coastal area > Acid sulfate soil | place: Finland: Risofladan, Vaasa | collected... | reverse complement strand
CGGTACCAGACAATATATTCAAAAAACAACGGATCAGTCGCCGCTCCTACTGCCGGTCTGCATTTTACACCCGAAGTTCTTGAACACATATATAACAAAGGGATCAATTCAGTTGAACTGACATTGCATGTCGGGGCAGGTACTTTTCAGCCGGTCAGGGCAAGGGATATCTCTCATCATAAAATGCACAGTGAGCATTTTTTCGTGACCCGGGAAAGTATTGAGACCATAATGAATAGCCATGGCAGAATAATTGCTGTTGGTACAACAAGTGTAAGGACACTTGAAAGTCTGTACTGGTTAGGCGTAAAGGTTGGTATGAATTCTGAAAATATTGATCCTGAGGCAGTTATTGAACAATGGGAATGGACAGGCCAGAAAAAGGAGATCAGCTTCCGGGAATCTGCGGGCTCCCTGCTTGATTTCATGGACAAAAAGAAAACTGGAATTCTCAGGGCTTCCACAAATATCATGATCGTACCGGGTTACAGATTCAGGGTAATCAGCGGAATGATCACCAATTTTCACCAGCCAAAAAGCACCCTGCTGCTGCTGATATCTGCATGGGTTGGAAATGACTGGAAGAAAATCTATGGTTTTGCTCTGGAAAATGGTTTCAGGTTTCTCAGCTATGGTGATGCATGCCTTTTTTTGTAGAGGAACAGAGAAAATTCCTGGTTCCGTTTCCTTAATTTACTGCGGCATTGTAATTTGCTTTTGAAATTAAATTGATTTTTTGTTTATTTGCACCACAAAAAATTTTGGCATGGAAGATAGTAAAATGCTAAAGCAAATACAGGCAGTACTCAGGTTCTTTATGGCATTGTTCTACCTTGGTGCCGGTATATTTCTCCTGTTCTTTTCCGATATTTTTAAGATTGACAGAGCCCTGCTGATTATAGTAGGCGGAACATTTCTGTTTTATGGTATATACAGGATATACCGGGCTTCTGTAAGTATATTCAATCTTTTTTTTTCAAGGAACAATGATCAGTATTGAGTCTGTTTTTCTTTGCCTCCATATTTGACATCAGATCTGTCTTGGCACATACTTTGCAGTATTGACAATGATAAGTCTGATTAAATTAAAGGATATGATCATGACGACACTTATTCAAAATTTTATTAATATTGCGTGCCGTAACTTATTTGCTGCCACAAGAATTAAAGTGAACAGATCATTTAATAAGTACTTTATTCAAGGATCACGTTATCTCCTGCTGGGATTACTTGTATCGTTTATATCCTGCAGAAGCGGAACCAAAGAATTAGATGAGACTCCAACCAGGGGTAATATAAGGATAACAGCAGATGAATCACTCCAGCCTCTGATTGACACCGAGGTTTATACATTTACTCAAACATACACCAATGCAAAGATTAAACCGCGGTACAAGCCTGAGTACGATGTTATAAATGATTTCATGAATGATTCGGTCAAGGTGATCGTGACAAGTAAAAGGCTTACAGAGGACCAGATACAATATCTCAGAGATACCCTCGTAATTGCACGTACAATATCATTCGCATGGGATGCACTTGCTCTGGTAACCAATAAAGAGAATTATGATACGCTAATCAATTATAACGATATCAGGGATATTTTTATAGGTACCAAAACAGAATGGAAAGATCTTGATCCAAAATCAAAGCTGGGCGGTATACGTGTTATCTTTGATAATACCAAATCAGGTAATATCAGGTATTTCAAAGAGCTTTTTGATATAAAAACTGATATGCCTGATAACTTTTACGCAGTGAATAGCAATCCGGAGGTCATAGATTTCGTTTCAAGGAATCCTGATGCTATGGGTATTGTGAGCAAGAACTGGATAAGTGACAAGGATGATTCTCTGAGTATGAGTTTTATTGAAAAGATCAACGTTGTCGGAGTATCGCAGCAATTTATCAATGACGGTTCATATTACAGACCTGACCAGGGATTTATTTATACCAAAACATATCCTTTTATCAGGGAAATATTCCTGATCTCAAGAGAGACTTTCAGTGGTCTTGGAACAGGATTCATACAATGGGCAACAGCCGAGCAGGGACAAAGGATAGTTCTTAAATCGGGACTAGTTCCGGCAACCATGCCCATCAGGCTGGTTCAGATTAAGACTGAATAAGATAAAAGACAAAAGGAAAAAGACAAAAGGAAAATTTAAAATAGTTTTATAAAAAAGAAAAAATTTGTATAATTGACCTCAAATTAAAAATTTAGTTATGAAACTTTCAATTTTGAAAAAGGGTTTGTTTCTGACAGTTATCCTTACAGGACTGACGGCGATTTACAGTCATGCACAGGACCTGAATTCTGCACTGCTGCTGACAAAGAGCGAACAATATGATAAAGCCGGAGAAATGTTGCAGCAATTGATTCAGAAAGAACCTTCAAACAGTAAATACTATTTTTACCTGGGAGAGAATACTATTCTTGAATACTATTCGGATACTATATCCAACTCTTTTGCACTGGCTATAAGCAATGCAAAAGGAAATTACCAGAAAGGTGTGGATGCAAATCCAAACGATCCCCTGAACTACACGGGGCTTGCTAAAGTTGCATTCCTGACAGGGGATTTCAAGGCTGCTGATGAAATGCGTGCTAAAGCAAGGAGCTTTCTTCTGCCTTATAAGAAGATCAAAAAGATAGTTCCCCCGGCCAAAGAATATGCTTTTGCACTGGCAAAAATAGCAGAATCGTATATAGATCTGAACGAACGTGAAGTTGACACTTCCCTGGCTCTTCCGCTGATCCGGCAGGCTGTTACAATAGATTCAAAGAATCCTGAGATCTTTCTCATAGCCGGTGATATCTACATACTTGCAAATGACGGTTCCAACGCAATAAAAAACTATAATCTTGCCCAGTTTGCTGATCCCAGCTCTCCGACTGCTGCAATGAAGATCGGAAGTATATATGTAAGGGGAAAGAGCCTGAAAGCAGCAATACCATATTTTGAGGAGGCAATCGGCCTTGACGCCAACTTCGCTCCTGCCTACAGGGAACTCGGACAGCTTTACTGGATGGCCCAGTTACTTGAACAATCAAAGTCTAATTATAAGAAGTATCTGGAATTGAGTGCTGGTAATATTCCTGCTCAGACGAGATATGTTACCTCTCTGTTTTATGCGGGAGATTATAACGAAGTAATCAAAAATGTTGAAGAGATCCTTGCTGCTGATAAATCAAAGGCGTTCCTGAACCGTCTTGCAGGTTATTCCTATTATGAGATGAAGAATCCTGATTACGGTAAAGCCCTGTCATACATGGAAGAGCTTTTCAATACTGTTTCTGAAGACAGAATATTATGGAAGGACCATCATTACATGGCAAGGATTCTGATGAAGAAGAATCAGAATTACGCGAAGATGCTTGAAGAGTTATCGGATTTGGAGCAGCGGCTCGACAGGGAAAAATCGAGGTACTCATCGGCATCGGCTGCGATGAAGCCAAAAATCAAACCAACTGTGGATGATCTTACTGCAAAGGTCGCTAACCTGAAATCCAATATTGCAAATGCAAGCAAGGAGCTCGACAGGGGATTCAGTGAATATGCAAATGTTCTTGTAATGAAACCGCAGGACAGGGGAGTTCTCAGTGAAATGGCCAGCAACTATTACTCTTTCAGACGTTATGGCAAGGCTGCTGAAACCTGGATTAAACTTATTAATCCTCAAAATGAAAAGCCTGAAGAATACATGCAGATCGGAAAGGCTTATTATAATGCTGAAAAACTTAAAACAGCAGACTCAGTATTCAATGTGGTTCAGAAGAAATGGCCTGATTATATTCAAGCTTATGTATGGACCGCCAGGACATATTCAAAAATGGATCCTGATTCAAAACTGGGACTTGCAAAACCAAAGTTTGAAAAAGTTCTTAATGTTGCCAAGTCCGATTCACTCAAGAATGAATCAGAGATTATTGAAGCCTGCCGTTATCTCGGATATTACCACATGATGGCCGACAACTATAACCTGTCTAAAGATTACTGGAACAGGCTGATAAATCTGAATCCTGAAAATAAAGATGCTAAAATTACGGGCTATAACGGGATCGGATCACTTGAATTAAGGATGGCGTCAAATGAAAAAACCAATGAAGGGAGACTCCCGTTCCTGGCCAGATCGGCTGATGCATGCAATAAAATCCTGGCCATTGATCCTAATAATACTTCTGCAAAAAGTCAGGTAAACTATATACATGAATTTGAAGATTCGGTCAGGAAGGGTATTAATCCCAACGAGATCAAAGGTGTTGTAAAGGACGCAGCAACCGGACGGGCTATTCCTTATGCTTCGATAAGGGTTAAGGATACTGCTGTTGAAAGCCTGACAAATTCAAGAGGTGAATATAAGTTCGAGATCCCCCAGGGATCAGAAATACTGATAATAAGCGCTAACGGATATGTAGCAAAAGAAATCCCCATTACAAAATCAAGGGTCTATAACGCATCCCTTGAGAAATAAACCTGAACGAGGCAGGCGCACCATTATTTTCAGTATAAAATATATAGGGTATAGGGTAATTTGACGGTCTTTTAGTTGGGGATATTGATTAACCCCTCAAAAAGGTTAACAATAATTTATTATATTGTTTGAAAAAAATAACTGATAATATATATATTTGCGAATTGTTAAATCTTAAACCTAAACAAATCGATAAAAATGAGTAAACAAGGAAGTACATTCAAAGATGCGCTGCAGAATATTTTCGCAGCAAGTGCTATTTTAATAGCTTTCGTGGTATCCTATTTATTGTTTATCAATGTAATGGGTAATCCGGTTAACTTCGAAGGCGGTAATCCAAAAGGACACCCGCTGGAGGGAAACTTTCTGGGAATCATATATAAAGGTGGTTTTATTGTTCCTATTCTTATGACCTGCGTTCTGACTCTTATCATTTTCGTTATTGAAAGGCTGATCACCCTGTCAAGGGCAAAAGGAAAAGGCAGATTAAATGTATTTGTCCGTAAACTTCAGGGACTGCTTACAGAAGATAAAATTGAAGAAGCTCTTGAAGCATGCGACAAGCAGAAAGGTTCTCTTGCCAATGTAATGAAAGCAGGATTATCGCGTTACCGCTACCTTCAGCAGGACAAGGAACTAGAGAAGGATCAGAAAATCCTCTCAATTCAGAAATCATTTGAGGAAGCTACAGCTCTCGAGCTGCCGATGCTTTCAAAGAATATGGTAATCTTTTCAACACTTGCTTCAGTATCTGTGCTGATCGGTCTTATCGGAACAGTGCTTGGTATGATCCGCGCATTCGCAGCGCTTGCTCAGTCCGGAGCCCCCGATGCACTTGCTCTGTCACAGGGTATATCCGAAGCTCTTGTTAATACAGCTTTCGGTATTACAGGATCAACCCTGGCAATACTTGCGTTCAACTATTTCTCATCAACCATTGACGGATATACATTTAAAATTGATGAATCAGGTTTCAGTCTGACACAGAGTTTTGCAGCATCGCTGAAAGGTTAATTGAATTTATCTTTTGGTTTAATCATATAAAAGAAAACTATAATGCCAAAGATTAAATTACCAACCAAGCAACCCCGTATCGACATGACGCCGATGGTTGATACATTCTGTGTGGTTTTGACATTCCTCATGCTCACAACACAGATGAGGCAGCCTGAACCGGCCACTGTTGATACTCCCTTCTCAATATCAGAAACACCAACACCTGATTTCAATACGATGTCTTTCCTGCTCTCGCCTGATGGTCAGGTATTCATGAATTTCGATAACGGATCTGATACATTGTATAAATTCAGGCCTAAAATTCTCACTGAAATGGGCAAAAGGTACGGAATTGAATTCACTGAAAAACAGCTGAGAGAATTTGAAAAATTTCCTTCATCAATTGGTGTTCCGATAATGCAGATGCAGGATTTCCTGAATGCAAAGGATAATACTTCCCGAAAAGCATTCCAGGTGGGTATCCCGCTTGATTCAGCTGACAACCAGCTGGCAATGTGGGTGCTCTATGCACGTCAGGTAAACCCGAACATCCAGGCATGTATAAAGGGAGATGCGAGGACACCATTCCCGGTTGTCCAGAAAGTCCTTAACATACTTCAGGATAAGAATGTAAAAAAGTTTAACCTGATTACGAGTCTTGAAGCAGCTAAAATTAATCTAGAAGAAATACAGCAGTGATATGGCAGAGATAATTCAAGAGGAAAAAGGAAAAGGCGGAAAAAAGAGAACCAAGAAGCATCCGCCGCATATTGATATGACACCGATGGTCGACCTGATGTGTCTGCTGATCACATTCTTTATGCTTACTACTGCTTTCAGTAAAGCAAAGATAATGGAGATCGTTCTTCCCGATAAGCTGAAGGATCCGAATCAGGAAGCCCCAAAAATTTCAGCGAGCCGTACTCAGAATATTCTGCTTGGTCCTGATAACAAAGTTTATACATACCCTGGAAATGTGAAACCGGAAGATTTTAACAGCCTGCCACCGCTCAGAGAAACTGATTTCAGCGCTACAGGTATCCGTCAGATCCTTCTGGGATGGAACAGAACATTGTTCAAAAAGATAGATGATTTTAATCAGCAGGTCATATCAGGGAAGATTGTTATCAGCCAGGATTCAGTTCAGAGTGCAATAAGAAAACTAAAATCTGACGATGATACAGGTCCTATTGTGCTTATAAAAGCATATAAGAAAGCTACATATGGGAATTTCGTTGATATACTCGATGAGATGAATATCTGCGGAGTTGCTCATTATATGTTTGTTGATATTGCCTGGTATGAAGATACGATGGTAGAAACTGCCGCTGGCATATCTTCCCCCGGGACAACTTCATCGAATTAATCCGTAAACATTTAAGAAAATGGCAAAAGAAAAGATAAGAGTACCTGCCTTCGACGATATAGTCTTTGAGATCAGGAACAAGGAGTACGGAGCTTACAGATTACGTAAGAAATACAGTCGCAATGTTCTCATTGCAACACTGATCGGGGTTATCATAATAGCTACTGCTATAATTACCCCGTACCTGAATGCGAAAGCTCTTGAAAGCAGAACCAAGCGAACTGAAAGACAAGTGGAAATTAAAATGGAGAACCTGGATCAGCCTACTGATGTAGTTGCTCCTCCTCCTCCCCCTCCTCCTCCTCCTCAGGATATTGTACAGCAGGCAAAATACGTACCGCCGGTGGTTGTTGATTCCGTAAGACCAGAAGAGGTAGCACAGCTTATGACGGCAGATGATGCACAGATTGAGGTTCAGAACGAAGAGGTTGTTGAATATATTGAGCCTGTAAGGGAAGAGGTACAGGAGGAAGAAGCCGAACCGGAACCATTCGTGGTTGTTGAAGAGATGCCAATGTTCCCCGGCGGCGATGTTGCACTTCTTCAGTATATATCTGACCATACCAACTACCCGGAAGTTGCAAAGGAAAACAACATCCAGGGAAGAGTAATTGTAAGATTCTGCGTTACTTCCAAAGGTGGTGTCAACCAGGTCAGCGTTCTTAAAGGTGTTGACCCTGAACTTGATACTGAAGCTGTCAGGGTGGTTAACTCACTTCCTGCATTTAAGCCGGGTAAACAGGGCGGAAAACCGGTTCCTGTATGGTACATGGTACCAATTACCTTTACGCTTAAGTAAAATCGATTGTTGATTATATTAAAAGGGGCCTTTATTAAGAGCCCCTTTTTTATTTGGTACCCACCCCACCAGCGTGGCCGGGGTCATTTCATTTTTAGTTCTTTCTCAAGCAATTTTACAAACTCATCTATATCCTCCTCTGTAGTATCCCAGCTGGTCATCAGCCTGTATTCCGACTGGCTTTCATCCCATGGATAGAAGAAATATTCCTCCATGACTTTCTCTGCTGCTTTTTGCGGGATAATGACAAATACACCATTTGACTGAACCGGCTGTGTAATCTTTAAGCCTCTGATACCTTCTATTTTTTCGGCAAGAACAGCAGCCATCGTATTTGAATGTGAGGCGCATTTTTTCCAGAGATCATCCCGGAAATATGCAATATACTGAGCTGAAATAAATCTCATCTTGGATGCCAGCTGCATTCCCTGTTTCCTTATATATTTAAAATCACTGGATAGTCCTGGCCTAAGAAAACATACAGCCTCTCCGAACATCATCCCGTTCTTTGTACCTCCAAAGGATAATATATCAACACCGGCATCAGTTGTGATTTCCTTAAAAGGGACGTCCAGTGATACGGCAGCATTTGCGATCCTGGCTCCGTCCATGTGAAGGAGCATATTCATGGAATGAGCAAAATCTGCTATCTCCTTTATTTCCTGTACGCTATATGCCGTTCCCATTTCTGTGGTCTGTGTGATTGAAATTACCTTGGGTTGTGCATGATGCTCAAAGTCAAATCCGTGCATATGCTTTCCGATCATGTCGACTGTAATCTTCCCGTCAGGAGTATCAACCGTAAGTACCTTACACCCTGTGAATTTTTCAGGGGCACCGCATTCATCCTGCTCAAGGTGAGCTGTATATGCAGTTATAACAGAATTCCATGAGCGCGTTACTCCGCTTATACCCAATACGTTGGCAGCTGTTCCGGTAAAAACAAAGAATACCTCAGCATCTCTGCCAAGGTATTCCCTGAACAGCTGTTTTGCCTGATCGGTATACAGATCTGCACCATAACCGATAACATGACCGGCATTTGATTTTTCTATCTCCTTCAGGATCTCAGGATGAACTCCTGCATTATTATCGCTTGCAAATCCTCTTCTAATGTTATCCTTTCCCATTCTGTTTCAAAATATTTCGCATATACTCATGTGCAAGCTTTACCTGCTCATTCACATGTTCAATACCGGCTCTTGTATGGTCCTCGTTCAGAACCGGGTGACACAGTTCAAAAGTGAAGTACCCGCTATAACCTATTTCATTCATCAGGCCTATATAATGGGCATAATCAGGAATCATACGATGGGCATAGTAATCGAGTACCACTGGTTTTATAGCACCACTGGCATCACGGAAGTATTCACCTCCAAAATGTGAATGAACCTGGAGGTTGCTGACAGTCCGGACAGCATTGGCAACATATTCATGGTCAAAATTTTCAAATATGGGCAGATCCAGGCATATTTTAAGCCATGGTGAGTTTACTTCCCTGACAAGATCATATGTATCTTTCCATCCACGTATCAGAGGTGCATGGTTCTGAAGAGCCATCACAATACCATGCTCCTCTCCCATTTTTGCAGCCTCCCTGAGACAATCCTTAACGAAATTATAACGGTCAAGACGCGTAGCAAAAGGGTATTGTCTCTGTAAAGTATAGAATTCTGCACCTCTGGTAAGATCATAGGTTCCCACTCCCTCATGGATTGGAACACCTGGCCAGGCTGCAAATAACCTGACAATTTTAGCTCCCAGATCCTTGGCCAGTTTTGCAGTCTCATTAACCATAAGCAACTGGCATTCCCTGTGTTCAGGAACCGGGCTTGAAAAGTCATTATTGGCTGCTACAGCCGGTATTTCAAGTCCGTATTTCTGGATAGAAGCCACCATCTCATCCCTTCTTCGCTTATCCAGATCCAGAGGGCATCCCATAGGGCGCTTATTGTCGAGCTCAACACCGTCAAATCCATATTCACTTGCACGTTTGCAAAATTCATCAAATGAAAGAGCTTTTCCGGTGTACCAGATACCTCCGTATGTTATCGAATATAATCCCAGTTTGATTTTAGCTCCTTTTCCCTGGTTTGGCTCTGAAGTGCTTTGCTTTTCATTAAGTGTAGATTTTACACTCCCCAGTACAGCTGCTCCTGCAGCTGCTCCTGATGTTTCAATAAATTTCCTGCGGTTCATCATAGCATTTTTTAATAAGACATAATATGTTTTAGTCAGCGTATTTTTGATCCTTTAAGAGCAAAGAATGTAATATAAGCATAGTATACGAAAAGGCAGCAGATAGCCACAATGAGACCAACACTCTTCTGAATGCCACCCATCATTATGGGAAGCAAAGCAGCTCCGATTACCGAAGTGGCTATCACACCTGAACCAACTTTTGAATGAGGTCCAAGATCTTCAAGTGAAAGGTTGAAAATGCAGGGCCACATGATTGAATGCATCAGACCGATTCCAAGGAACAATACCAGTGCTATCCAGCTTAATCCAATACTACCAAGGACTATTGACAGCAACAACATTACAGATCCGACAACGGCATTGAAACCGAGAATCTGGCGGGCACTATACTTACGCAGAATAAATATGCCTGCTATACGGCCTACCATCAGTCCTGCCCAGTAATAAGCCAGTAATCTCGTACGCATATCACCATCAAAAGTGAATCCCAGCTTATCTGAATAATCGGCAAAAAAACTGGGTATTCCTATTTCAACGCCCATATAGAAGAATATTGCCAGCGAACCCAGCCACATATGTGGGTACTTATATGCGCTTGATTTATATTGCTTTACGGCACCTCCCTCTGTTGCTTCTCCTTCTTTTATCTCAGGGAGCTTCAGGAAGAACATAATGACGACTATCACAAGAGTAGCGATCCCGATGCCTGCAAAAGGACCCTGCACTGCTTTTGGGTCGGAAGCCCCTCCTGTATTGGCTGATACTATCAGCATAGATACAAAGATCGGCGCTATTACTGTTGCAAGTGAATTGAGTGCGTTGGTCAGGGTCAGACGGCTTGCGGCTGTTTCGGGAGTACCCAGGGCATTCACGTAAGGATTGGCAGCCACCTGAAGAATAACAACACCAATAGCAAACACTGAAACGGCACTCAGGAATCCGTAATACCCTAAAGCCACGCCGGGAATACACAGAAAGAATCCAATAGCAATAAGTGCAAGTGAGCTTAGTACTCCCCACCTGTAACCTATTCGGTTCAGCAGATAACCTACCGGGATGGAAAGGATATATGCACCGTAAAAGAACGTATTGGGCAGCTGTTTTTCAACCTCGTTCAGATTGAATGCATTTTTAAGGTAATCTATCAGTGAGTTGTTCATAGTTGTGATGAAGCCAAGAAGGAAGAACATTGAGGCCATCACGATGAGGGGGAACAGGTATTTGTTCTTTTCGTTTGTCATGTTATAAGTTATTAGTTATTGGTTAATTGTTGCTGGTTTTAAATGCCGTTGTACCGTTGTACCGTTGTACCGTTGTACCGTTGTACCCTTGTACCGTTGCACCAATATATAATTATCTTACACTGAATTTATGTACACAGCTATGTCTGTACTCCTCTCCCGGATTCAGTATTGCGGAAGGGAAATGAGGTTTATTGATTGCATCCGGAAAATGCTGTGTTTCAAGGCAGAATGCCCAGCGACGCTGGTATTTCTTACCACCCTTCCCTTTTTCATTGTCAATCCAGTTTGCAGTATAAAGCTGTACTCCGGGCTGTGTCGTATAGATTTCCATTATACGTCCTGACACCGGATCATGAGCAACTGCAGCAAGTCCCAGAGCACCTGAACAATGGTTCAGAACCCAGTTATGATCGTATCCGGCGCCAAATTTCAATTGTTCATTCTCTCTGTCGATAGCTGTCCCTATCTTTTGGGACCTGGTGAAATCCATTGGGGTTCCTGTAACGCTCAGTATCTCTCCTGTTGGTATTGAGGTTTCATCGATCGGGGTATAGAAAGCGCCGTTTATCATCAGTTCCTGGTCATATATACTTCCGGATCCTTCACCAGACAAATTGAAATAGGAATGACTTGCCAGGTTAACTATTGTTGTTTTATCCGACGTCGCGGAATAATCAATCCTGAGTTCGTCTTGATCCGTCAGTGTGTATATAACTGAGACCCTGAGGTTTCCGGGATAACCTTCCTCACCATCCTCAGAAATATATGTCAGCTGCAGGCTGGATTGAGAATGTTTTACCACATCCCAAGCCACCCTGTTGAATCCTTTAATACCGCCATGGAGATGGTTAGGGCCGTTATTTACAGCAAGGGTATATTGTTTATCATTCAGGATAAATTTGCCTCCTGCAATACGGTTGGCACACCGTCCGCATATTGCACCCATGTAAGGGCCGTTTCCATCGATATATTCACTTATTGTATCATATCCCTGAACGATATCCGTAAGATTGCCTTTACTGTCAGGAACATATAAGCTTACAAGGATGGCTCCGTAGTTTGTAATCTGGGCTATAATGCCGTTTTTATTTTTCAGGGTATGAAGGCTGGTTGTTTTCCCGTTATGCACTCCCCTGAATGATTCTTCTGGAATGATATTCATGATTGAATTTCTGATTTATTTATAACTCCACTTTCCCTGCTCCCTGGTGCCGGATAAACAGCTTATGGCATGAGTCTTTTCCGTAAATATGCCCGAGCGTGCTTATGTAATTATCGAGCAAGTCGTGAGGCACGAATGCCTGGATCGTACCCGCAAATCCTCCGCCATGAACACGCCATGCACCCTTTCCCTTAAGTACCAGTTCACTCAGTGCCAGAGCAAGGGAGACACCCTGTTCGCGTACATTATTAACCGGGAAAATATTCTGATTATACATAAAGGAGCTGTAACCTGAGTCAACTACCATGTTCAGAAATGCTTTAAAGTCATTTCTTTCCAGAGCCGCCACCTGGTCCACGACACGCTGATTGTCCTTCTGGAAATGAATTGCCCGCAGGATAGCCCGGTCGCCTACTTTTTCACGTATCTTCGGAGCAATATCAAGAACCTGTTCCAGGCTGACCTGGCGCAGGACTTTGGCACCTAATTCAGCAGCTACAGCTTTCATATCTGTCGGAAGTGAGGCATATTCATCGTTCAGATCTGCATGATTGCCGCCTGTATCTGTAATAACAAGTGAAAACCCTGTTGCAACAAAATCAAAATTCACTCTTTTAACAACTGGCTTTGAGGGATCCTCAAAATCAATGGTTATCAGGCCTCCCATGGCGCAGGCAGTCTGGTCCATCAGTCCGCAGGGTTTGCCGAAATAGTTATTTTCGGAATACTGGCCGATTATTGCATTTTTCACGGGATCAACCTTTCCGTCATTGAAGAAATAGCTCAGGATAGCACCAATAAGCACTTCAAATGAAGCAGAGGAGCTCAGGCCTGAACCCTTGGGTACACCTCCATCGATACATGCATCAAAACCGCCGATTGCAAAGCCTTCCTCGCTCAGACGCGAACATATACCCCGGACAAGAGCGGCAGAAGTAAACTGTTCGCTCTTATCAGGTTTAAGAGATGACAGATCAACCTCAAACCCGGGGTAACCTTCTGATAAAATGCGGATAACATTGGTATTATTCCTTGCTGCTACACATACATTATCAAGATTAACTGCACCGGCAAGCACACGTCCCCAGTTATGATCCGTATGATTGCCTCCTATTTCCGTGCGACCGGGTGAACTGAAAAATTCAGCATCGTTTTCGCCGAATGCTGTTATGAACTGGTTTAAAAGATCAGTATATCTCTTTCCATTCCTTTTTAATTCAGCCTGGTCATCGCCATACAATTCCCGGAAAGCCTTATTGTCACCATTATTAATCTTAGCTGTCAGATTTTCTGTTACTGTCATGGATCTTAAATTTTAAATGTTATGATCTATTGTAAAAATACTAAATGTAAGGTAATAATATACAGAGGCCGTCTCAAAATTATGAAACGGCCTCTGTTTTTAATCAGGTAGATTGCGTATTTATTTATGTTTGCTTCCGATCAGTGCGTAAAATACAATATAAAGATAACATATTATCGGGAGTATAAATGCATATCTTACTCCAAGTCCGTCAGCTATTAGTCCCATAAGAACAGGAATTACTGCTCCGCCGACAATCAGCATATTTATCAGGCCTGAGGCCATGCTGAGCTCTCCCTTATCCAGTCCGTCAACACCAAGAGCAAAAATATTCGGGAACATAATGGAGTTAAAGAAACCGATTGACAGGCCTAACCACAGGATTATCGGTCCGTTAGCCAGCATAATAACAAGAAGCAGTACGGCTGCAATCAAACCAAAGACTGCCAGTGATCTGCTTGCTTTGCCCCTGCCGAGCTGCATAGCAAGATAGTTAACCAGTGCTATTGCGGCAAATATCAATCCGTCGGTTATCTGATATCTGACAAACCATCCCACAAACATAGCCAGTGCCAGTACCAGCACTGCATAAAGATATTTCTTTGATTGCGTGACATTTGACAGCATGAATGATCCATAAAATCTGCCAACCATGGCACCTCCCCAGTAAAGAGCGATCATCATTGCAGCATCCGACCTGGCCATGTTCAGTGCTTCCTGAAAATATCTCTGTAGCATTGCAGCAGATCCGACCTCAGCACCGACATAAAAGAAAATACCAACCGCTCCGAGAATAACGTGGGGGTATTTCCAGATACTTTTTCTTTCAACACCCTTGGTAGGAATTTCAGGCAGCTTCAGAAGATATACTGCAACTGCAATAATGATCACTATCACAGCTATGATAAGGAATGGTGTCGGAACTGACCTGGCAGCATCTGCAGCGTTTAACGCAGCATCTGCAGCAGTTTTAAAGACAAATACACTGGCTATGATAGGCGCAATATAGGTTGCAATTGAATTCAGAGCCTGGGTAAGGTTTAATCTGCCGGATGCAGTTTCAGATGGTCCAAGCGCAGTTACATAAGGATTTGCGGCTACCTGGAGAAATACAACACCACCAGCCATAATGAATATGGCAAACAGAAAGAACGGAAACGATAAAGCCTTGGCTGCAGGAAAGAATAGAAAGCTTCCAGCTGCTACAAGCAGAAGGCCGAGAATTACGCCTCCTTTATAACCGATCTTCTTAATGATGCCGCCGGCAGCAAAGGAGAGTACAAAATAAGTAAAGAAAAAAGCACCGTTTACAAGCTGCGCTTCAGCATTTGAGAGGTCAAAAACTGCCTTGAACTTGTCGGCCAAAGTAATGTTAAAAGTCGTAACGAACCCAAACAGGAAGAATATCATCCCCATAAAGGCCATACCAACTGCCTGTGTATTTTTCTGTTCTGTCATTTTAAAGGTTTTAGGTTAGACAAATGATCCGATAATTTTTGGCAAACGTAAATTTACATTTTAAGATCGATTTTCAAACAGATCAGGAGTAATTATTAAAAATATTTTAAACAATTAACTTCATTTTATGAATAACTATATTTGCAGAAAGATGCCGGTGAAGACAAGATACTTCATATTCATTTCTTTCAAAGGTACATCCTATCATGGCTGGCAGATCCAGCCAAATTCCGTCACCATTCAGAAAATACTGGATGAAGCCATTGGTACGATTCTGAATGAAAGAACTGCTACAACCGGAGCCGGAAGGACTGATACAGGTGTCCATGCTGTCGTCTTCTGTGCCCATTTTGAAAGTATCAGGCAGGATCTTGCAGCCAATAAAAACCTGGTATTCAGGTTAAACCGTTTTCTTCCAAAAGACATTTCAGTAACGGGAATTTCGAAAGTACTTCCGGATGCACACGCAAGGTTCAGCGCTGTGTCAAGAACATACAGGTATTACATCTCAACAGTGAAAGATCCGTTCAGTGAGGATTCATCATGGTTCCTGCATGGTGATATTGCCCTCGACCATATGAATAAAGCATGTCTGCTGCTTATGAAACACTCTGATTTTACCAGCTTCAGCAGGCTGCATTCCGATGTTAAAACAAATCTGTGCCGGATATTCTCGGCTCACTGGGAAAAGAGAGATAACAGGATCATTTTTACAATAAGGGCTGACAGGTTCCTGCGGAATATGGTGAGGGCAATAGTCGGAACTATGGTAGAGATAGGGCACAGCAAAACAAGCCTGAAGGAATTTGAGGAGATAATCCTCGCTAAAGATCGCGGCAGGGCAGGAAAATCAGCCCCGGCGAAAGGATTGTTTCTTGAAGGAATAGAGTATCCTGAAGAGATATTTGTTTAAAATTAATACCCCCCTGCCGCTGCGCGGAATCCCCCCTGGAGGGGGGATAAAATCAAATCATTACAATTCTACAGACTTTCATCATTCCAGATCTCCCATGATCTTTCAGCCTGTGCGTATAACATGTTCAACCCTGTTATTATCCTGCAGCCCCTCTCCTTCCCTTTTTTCAGGAATGTGGTAATCTCAGGATTGTAAACCAGGTCGAACAGGATATGTTTCTCATTCAGCAGGTTATAATCAATATCCGGTAAAGTGTTAATTTCCGGAAACATGCCCAGGGGAGTTGTATTGATAATTAATTCAGCGTTCGCTACTATTTCAGGAGTAAGATCACCATAAGTAATGCTCTCCTCCTTTTTTGTTCTTGAAACAAGAGTGGCATTTATCCCCAGTTTTTTCAACGTGTAAGCCACAGCCTTTGAGCTTCCGCCGGTTCCAAGTATTAACGTGTTCTTAATACTGCCGGCATATGGCCTGACAGATACATTTATCCCCGTTATGTCACTGTTGAATCCTGAAATCCTGATCACACCAGACATTCTCCTGATTTTCAATACATTAACTGCTCCGATATCGTTTACAGCAGGTTCAGCATCATCAATATATTTAATAATACCTGTTTTGTACGGTATGGTTACATTTAGGCCGCAAAGCTCATGATTTTGGGAAATGAGATCCGGGAGCAGACCCAGAGTCTCGAGAGGATAGTTCTCATAAACACAATCTCTGATCTTTTCCCTTTTGAACTTTTCAGAAAAATATTTACGGGAGAAAGAGTGATCGAGAGGATATCCTAAGAGGCCGAATTTTCTCATTTAGTGAATTATTATTTCTTTCCGTGCTTTCCCTGAACTACTTTCTGAGGTTATCCGGAAGAAACTGAAAAAATGTATCACCCCTGAGGCCAAGGCGGAGTGATTCAAGAGGGATGATCTCATTAGGAGCAATATTGCCAAGGTTGACGTTTGCACCGAAATGTTTTATGAACCACGCCTGCTGTGATTTCAACGGTGCCTCCCATATTACATTTTCGAGTTTGACATGTTCTGATATTGCATGGATTATCTTGTTATTTATTGAACCATCCTCGTTATATATACCTGTAGTTCCCGATTCCCTGGCTTCAGCAATTACCTTTACGGAACCTGCATCAAGTTCAGCTTTCATCATAGCCACCCATTGATCAGGTGTATAGACCACCTCTTTCTTTTTTGAGCCCACCTCGGAAATTACCG
>Ga0307379_10005776_pt1 | contig 17159 bp, 15 predicted proteins | sample UN2MG_FD_202237 | JGI IMG/M metagenome (GOLD analysis project Ga0307379, IMG submission 202237) | Soil microbial communities from Risofladan, Vaasa, Finland - UN-2 | ecosystem: Environmental > Terrestrial > Soil > Coastal area > Acid sulfate soil | place: Finland: Risofladan, Vaasa | collected... | reverse complement strand
GCGCACGATCAGGCAGGTCTCGGCGTCGAGCCCGAGGCTCTCGTCCCACACGTCAGCAGGGCACGACTCGATCGACAACGGCACCCGAGTGTCGCCCGCATCCAGCTCGGTGCCGGCTCGTCGCAAGATCGTCGGGTGCCGCGGATCGACGAGGTCGAGGGTCGAGACACCGTCGCTGATCCAGGCGTGCGGGAGTCGGCCGCCGGGACGGGTCGATGGCTCGTAGTCACGAGCGGGCTCGTCGAGGACCACGGGTTCACTGCCGTCGGGAACCACGAGCGGGCCGTCGTACACGTGACCGAGTTGCAGGCCGAGCAGATCGAAGTGGATGGCCTGATTGGCGATGGCAGCTTCGACCGCGGCTCGTCGATCGGGATCGGCGAGCGTTGCCGCGACTTCCTCGGTCGACGGGGTCACGTCGTCAGCGAAGCCGAGGGCCATCGGGATCTCGACCATCTTGAAGGCGTTCTCCATCGACTTGTCGCAGTTGAACTGTGCGACGGGCTTGCGCTCGGCCTCGTAGGTGTCGAGCATCCGACTGGCCAGCCACCCGGCTTCGACACCGGCGAGCTTCCACACGAGGTTGTGGACATCGGCGACGCCGCTGTTGAGCCCCAATCCGCCGGTCGGCGGAAACCGATGCGCAGCGTCGCCGACCAGGAACGTGCGGCCGTGGCGGTAGCGCTCGGCGATCTGGGCGCTCATGTGCCACGTCGACATGCCGAGAACGTCGAAGTCGACCTCGGGATCGACGATCGCTGCTTTCACGAGGGCGGCGCCGTATTCGTCGTCGAGTGACTCGACCGGTTGGGTCTCGGGGTCCCACGAGTGCATGTAGACCCACTCGCGATCCGCCCCGTGGGACACGAACGTGCCACCGCTCGCGGGGTCGAGCACCCAGTGGAGGACCCCGATGTCGTCGCCGATGAGCGACCGGAAGTCGGCGCCGAGGTGCACCATCACGAACGACTCGATCGTGCGTGGCCCGACGAGTTCGATGCCCGTCCACTTGCGTACCGAACTGGCGGCGCCGTCGGCGCCGAGGAGATACGCGGCACGCAGTCGAAGGGGCCCGTCGGGGCCGTCGACATCGATGTCGACGCCGTCCGTGGTCTCGACGGCGTCCGCGAACGAGTGGCGATAGCGAACGTCGAGGTCAGGCGCGAGCAACAGCGGTTCGAGTCGATGCTGGCTGAGGTTGCGTAGGGGCGTCGGCGTCACTGCCAGCATCTCGTCGCCTTGGCGTTCGTAGGGGAGAGATGCGATGAGCTCGCCACCGAGCTTGGTCACCCAGCGAACCATGCCGGCCTCGTCGGGTGGGAGCGCGGCGTCGAGGACAGGGCCCATGTCGACTCCTGCTTGGCGCCAGATCTCGAAGCTACGGGCGTTCACCGCGTGGGCTGCGGGCGAACGCTGAGGGCCCTCGCGCTGCTCGAGCACGATGGCTGACAGGCCCAGCCGTTTGCACAGGCGCGCAGCGGTGAGACCGGTCGGCCCAGCGCCGACGATGACGACGTCGACGGACCCATTCATCAGAAGATCCCCACATAGCTGCCGCCGTCGAGCTGGAGGTTCTGTCCGGAGATGAACCCCGCCTGAGCGCTGCACAAGAACGCGCACGCGTCCCCGACCTCGGAAGGGCGGCCCAGGCGGCCGGCGGCGATCGTCGATGCCATGTGCTCGTATGCGGCCTCGATGGTGATGCCGCCCAGCTCGGCGTGGAGCTCGGCCATCTGGCGCTGCCGGCCCGTGTCGATGCGCTCGGGCAGGAGGTTGTTGATGGTGACGTTCGAGGAAGCGACGTCGCGCGAGAGGCCCTTCACGACCGAGGTGAGCCCGGTTCGGGCACCCGAGGAGAGTCCCATCGCCGACACCGGCGTCTTGACCATGGCCGAGGTGATGTTCACGATCCGGCCGAACCCGCGGCCGACCATGCCGTCGAGCACGAGGCGGATCATCGACAGCGGGGTCACCATGTTGGCGTCGAGCGCAGCGACCCAAGCGTCTCGGTCCCAGTCGGCGAAGCGGCCGGGCGGCGGACCGCTGTTGTTGGTGACGAGGATGTCGGGGGCCGGGCAGGCTGCGAGCAGCGCGTCCCTCGTTGCCGGATCGCCGATGTCGCCCTCGACCACCTGGACCTCCACGCCGTGGTCGACCGCAATCTCGTGCTGCGCAGCGTCGAGGGCGTCGGCGTCGCGGCCGTTGATGGTGGGGCGGGCTCCCTCTCGGGCCAGGGCGTGGGCGCAGGCGAGGCCGAGGCCGCGGCTGGACGCGCACACGATCGCCGTTCTTCCTTCGAGTCCGAGATCCATGCGGGGTGCTCCGGGGTGGTCGTCGTTGGTGCTTCAGGCGGTCGGCGGGTTCGCGAGCCGGGTGGCGAAGTCGGCCTTCCATCGGTCGAACGGCTGGAACTCGGGCAGCGACTCGATCTCGGCCCGGGTCGACGCCTCGATCTCCTCGTCGGTGATGGTGAGGTCGACACCGGTGGCGTAGGGCTGGGCGACGTGGAACGGTGAGTCGACGAAGCACTCGAGACCGTTGCCCTCGGGATCGTTGAAGTAGAGCGACCAGGCGTTCCCGTGCGAGATCGGGATGATGTCCTCGAGTCCGGCTTCGGCGAGCCGCTCACCGATCAGCCGGAGGTCGTCGAGTGTGCCTGTTCGGAACGCCAGATGGTCGGCGAGCACGAACTGGTGTTCCGGGGTCGGCATCCCGCTGACCAACACGATCTGGTGGTGGGCGTCGGGGTCCTGGCAGAGGAAGGCCAGTTCGGTGATGCCGTCGCCGGCCGGACCCCGGTTCGTCACGTGGAAGCCGAGGACGTCGCGGTAGAAGTCGACCATCAGGTCGAGGTCGCGAACGGCCACGGTGGCATGACCGAGGGAGAGGCGGGGCGGGGCGGTGTCGGAACTCATACCTGCGACTATCTCCAATATTGAGGCCATTGTCAATATTGGGAGTGATGTATAGTTCGGTGAGTGCCGCCTCCGACGACCCGAACCGAACGGACCCGGGGATACAAGAAGAAGGAGCGAACCCGCAAGCTTCTCATCGGCGCAGCCGTCGAGGTCATGGCCGAGCAGGGAGAGGCGTTCAGCATCAGCGACGTCGTCGCCCGGGCCGGTGTCTCCAACGGCACCTTCTACAACTACTTCACCGATCGGGATGCGTTGATGGGCGCGGTCGTGCCCGAGATGGTCTCGTCGTTCGCTGCCGACAGCGACCGGGCCGTGATCGCCGAGGACCCTGCGCTCCGGTTTGCCACCATCAGCGCAATGGCCCTCAGGGGTGCCACGGCCTCGCCTGAGGCAGTGCACGCGCTCTTGCGTTTCGATGCCATCCAGCGGGTGATCATGGTGGATGGGCCGCTGAGCCACCTCCGTTCCGACATCGCCGCGGGGGTCGATGCCCGACGCTTCTCGGTGGTCGACGAAGACGCGGCCATCGACGTGGTCGTCGGTGCTCTGCTCACTGCGATGCGCCGCATCATCGACGAGGGGCCGAGCCTCGCCCATGAACGGGGCGTCCTCGAGCATCTGCTCCGGTCTCTCGGTCTCTCCAGCCCCGAAGCCACAACGATCGCCGAGCAAGCGCTGGCGTCCTGAACCGAAGCGTCAGGCGGTCATGGCCGGGTCGATGATTCGCCTTCGCCGGCGAGGCGGTCGTGGTAGAGCTCGACCGGCCAGTACCGGACGGGCTCGATGCCGTCGACGGCGACGAGTTCGCTCTTGATCCGCTCGTACTCGTAGCAGTTGAGCTCGTACTGGTTGCCCCCCGGATCGGCGAGGTCGAACGCCCAGCAAAGGTCGAAGTCGATCAGGTCGTCGGGCTGGAGCGGTGTTCCACTCGGCCGCTGGATCTCGCCGGGCAGAGCCCTCGCGAATGCCATGAACACTTCAGCGTCGACGCCGCGACGGTCCGATCAGGAACCTGGATGTGCACGTGGTCGAGGCGGCCCATTCGGAACCTCGGGGTGTCACTCACGTCCCCACGGTAGGGCAGGCGGCTCCGATGCTGTCCTGGTTCGCCGTCGAGGCTCATGGACTCGGAAGAATCCGCCCGGTTGGGTTCGGTTCGGGTGTTCGTGTCAGCAGATGCGGGGGAGCTGCTCGCCGAGAGGGAGGTCGACGACCCGCGATGCACCGAGTGCCGTGCGAGCGACCACCAGACCCGGGTGTTCTTCGACCACCCTTCCGATCACACAGGCGTCACGGCCTTGCGGGTGACCGTGCATGGCGTCCATCACCTGGTCGACCCCTTCGGGGGGCACCATCGCCACCAGGCGGCCCTCGTTGGCGATGCCCATGGCATCGAGGCCGAGGAAGGAGCAGGCTGCCGCGACCGCCGCGGGGACCGGCACCGATGTCTCCTCGTACTCGACACCGAGGTGTGCCGTGTTGCTGATCTCGCACAACGAAGCCGTCACGCCGCCGCGGGTGGCATCACGCAGCACGTGCACGTCAGCGAAGGCGTCCAGCATGGCGGCCACCAGACCGTGCAGTGGAGCGGAGTCGGACTCGAGGTCGGTGCCGAACTCGAGACCTTCGCGAGACGACATCACCGCGATGCCGTGCGCGCCGATCGGTCCGCTGAGGATGATCGCATCGCCCGGCCGGGCGCAGCTCGGCCGGATGTCGATGCCCTCGGGCACGACGCCGATCCCGGCCGTGTTGACGTACATCCCATCGGCTTGTCCGGCATTGACCACCTTGGTGTCTCCGGTGACGATCCGGACGTCTGCAGCCCGCGCCGCGGCGGCCATCGCCTCGACCACCCGGCCGAGCACGCCCAACTCGAGGCCTTCTTCGAGGATGAACCCGGCGCTGAGCGTCGTGGGGCGGGCGCCGGTCATGGCCACGTCGTTGACCGTTCCGTTGACCGCCAGGTCGCCGATGCAGCCACCCGGGAAGAAGAGCGGTTGGACGACGTACGAATCGGTCGAGAACGCGAGCCGCCCGGCGGCGACGTCGAAGGTGGCCGCGTCGTGCAGTTCGACGTCGTCGGTCCCGTTGAAGGCCGGCACGAAGAGGTGCTCGACGAGTTCGGACGAGAGCTGCCCGCCGCCGCCGTGGCCGATGACGATCCGGTCGTAGTCGCGGAGCGGCAACGGGCACGTCCAGCCGCTGAGGTCGGCCTCGGGCATCAGCGACTCACGTCGCTCGTACGCGCAGCCTCAACGGGCAGATCGAGTCGGCGATAGTGGTAGTAGGCAGCGCAGGCACCCTCGCTCGACACCATCGTCGCGCCGAGGGGATGGCGCGGCGTGCACTCGGTCCCGAAGGCCGGACACTCGTGGGGCTTGATGAGCCCCTGGAGGACGTCGCCGCTGCGACACGACGCCGATTCGGGTGTGTCGATGTCGCTCACACCGAAGCGCACCTCGGCGTCGAAGCCGCAGTAGCGCTCGGCCAGCCGCCACCCGCTGCGGGGAATCTCGCCGACTCCGCGCCATCGCCGATCGCAGACCTCGAAGACCTCGGCCAGCATGTCCTGGGCCGCGATGTTGCCCTCGTCGGTGACCACTCGCTCGTAGGCGTTCTCGAGCTGTGCCGTGCCGGCTTCGAGCTGTCGGACGACTCGGCGGATTCCTTCGAGGACGTCGAGCGGTTCGAAGCCCGTGACCACGACCGGCACTCCGAACGCCTCGACCAGCGGGCCATACTGCCAGGTGCCCATGACCGAGCAGACGTGTCCGGCCGCCAGGAAGCCGTCGACCCGATTGTGCGGCGACGAGACGATGGCCTCGATCGCCGGGGGAACCAGCACGTGGCTCACCAGCGCCGAGAAGTTCGTGAGGCCTCGCTGCTCGGCGACATGGACTGCCATGGCGTTGGCGGGTGCAGTCGTCTCGAAACCGATGGCGAAGAACACGACCTCGCGGTCGGGATTCTCGACGGCGAGCTGCACGGCGTCGAGGGGTGAGTAGACGACGCGGACGTCGCCGCCCTCACTCCTGACCTGGAACAGGTCTTGCGCGCTCCCCGGCACACGGAGCATGTCGCCGAAAGAGCAGAAGATGACGCCGGGCCTCGACGCGATCTCGAGGGCCTTGTCGATCATCCCGAGGGGGGTGACACACACCGGGCAGCCGGGTCCGTGGATCAGTTCGATGGCATCAGGCAGCAGTTGGTCGATCCCGTTGCGGATGATCGAGTGGGTCTGCCCGCCACACACCTCCATGATCGACCACGGCTTCGTGGTCATCCTGGCGATGTCGTCGAACAACGCCCCGGCCAGTTCGGGGTCGTTGAACTCGTCGAGGTACTTCATGGGTCGCTCGCCTCGTCGAGCGCGAGTTCGTCGTCGAGGACCCCCAGTTCACGGAACATCTCGAGTGTCTCGAGGGCCGAGGCCTCGTCGATCTTCGAGATCGCGAATCCGACGTGCACGATCGCGTAGTCGCCGACGCCGAGGTCGGGCAGGTAGGCAAGGCAGATGTCCTTGCGGATGCCATCGAAGCTGATGGTGGCCATGGGGATGCCGGCCTCCTCGCGGGTCTCGATGATCTGTCCGGGGACGGCGAGGCACATGTCAGAAGTCCGCTCTGGTCGTTGGTCGGGCGGGTCGGCGGTGTCCGGCGACGAAGGCCTGTCCGAGGGCCAGGCCGCCGTCGTTCGGGGGCACGAGGTGGTGGGTCAGGACGACGAACCCGGCGTCGCTCAGTCGCGAGGTGCACATGACGGTGAGGAGGGCGTTCTGGAACACGCCTCCCGACAAGGCCACGGCATGATCGCCCCGCTCGTCCCGGAGCCGCTCGGCCGTGCTGACCACCACCTCGGCGACGGCCTCGTGGAAGGCACGCGCGATCTCCCCGATCGGAACGTTCGCCCGGAGGTCGGCCACGATGGCTCTGAGGACGGGCCCGGGGGTCATCAGCGGCCCGTCCACACCGAAGCGGTACCGACCGGTGAGATGGATCGCGACGTCGGCGGCGACCTCGAGTTCGATGGCGGCCTGTGCCTCGTAGCTGATCCGATGCCGGAGCCCGAGCAACGACGCCACTGCGTCGAACAGGCGCCCCATGCTGGTCGTCGGCACGCATACGATCTTCTGATCGAGTTGCCGGCGAAGGACGACGAGCTCTGATGGGGTGAGGGCGCGAACCGGCGCCAGATCGTCGGACCATTCGACACCCGCCGCCGCGAGGTGGGCGAGTGCGACGCGGCACGGGTTGCCGATGGCGGCATCGCCGCCCGGCAGGTCGATCGGTGCGAGGTGGGCGATGCGCTCGTAGCCGTGGGCGTCGGCCAGCAAGACCTCGCCGCCCCAGATGGCTCCATCGTCTCCATAGCCGGTGCCGTCGAACGCGAAGCCGATCACCGGTTCGTCGGGATCGCATCCGTGCTCGGCCATCACCGAGGCGATGTGTGCGTGATGGTGCTGCACCTCGACCACGCGTCCCGCGTGGTTCGTCTTCGCCCAGCGAGACGTCCGATAGCCGGGGTGGAGATCGACCGCGACCACCTCGGGTGCGATGTCGTAGATGTGCCCGAACTGCTCGACGCCTCGTTCGAACGAGTCGAGCGTCGCCAGGTTCTCCATGTCGCCGAGGTGCTGGCTCATCCAGGCATGGCGAGGCGATGCGAGGCAGAAGGCGTTCTTGAGCTCGCCCCCGACCGCCAGCACGCTCCGATCGATGGCTGCGACGGGAACCGGCAGGGGAGCGAAGCCCCGTGCCCGCCGAATGGGAAGCAGTTCGTCGCCGACGATGCGCACGACCGAGTCATCACAGGGCACGTGGATCGGGCGATCGTGGGTGAGCCAGGCGTCGCAGATGTCACCGAGTCGTGCCGATGCATCCGCATCGCGATACGCCAACGGTTCTCCGCTGAGGTTGCCGCTCGTCATGACCAGCGCGGGGGCACCCGAAGCGAAGAGCAGGTGATGAACCGGAGTCGACGGCAACATGAGCCCGAGCAACGGACTTCCTGGCGCGATGGCGTCCGAGATGGCCGTGCTCGCTCCCTCACGGGAACGCAGCAGGACGATGGGCCGGCCAGGTGACACCAGCTGATCCGCCTCGACCGGCCCGATCTCGGCGAGGCCGGCCGCGGCGGTGAGATCGGCCACCATCAGCGCGAACGGCTTGTCGGGGCGGTGTTTGCGCTCCCGAAGTCGTCTGACCACCTCGTCGTCAGCGGCGTCGCACGCGAGGTGGAACCCGCCCAGGCCCTTGATGGCGACGATGTCACCGCTCCTCAATGCAGCGGCTGCCGCCTCGATCGGATCGACGACACGCTCAGTTGCGTCGATCCGGTCGTCGCGGAACTCGAGGACCGGTCCGCAGTTCGGGCATGCGATCGGCTGCGCGTGGTAACGGCGATCGGACGGGTCCGCGTACTCGTGCGCACACGCGTCGCACATCTCGAAGCCCGCCATCGTCGTGGCTGGTCGGTCATAGGGCAGGTCCCGGATGATCGTGAAACGTGGGCCGCAGTTGGTGCAGGTGATGAACGGGTGCCGGTGGCGGCGATCGGCCGGGTCGGCCAGTTCGCGGAGGCAGTCGTGACACACCCCGGTGTCGGGTGGGATGAGCGTGCGTTCGCCGTCGACCGCAGTGCTGTCGGCGATGCGAAAGCCCGCCCCGGACCGGACCGGGATCGCCGTGCGGGTCACGGTCTCGATGTGCGCGAGCGGCGGGGCCTCGTCCACCAGGCGCTGCGCGAACTCCTCGATCCGAGCGTTGAGCCCCGTGACCTCGATGAACACACGCGTCGAGTCGTTGCCGACGACGCCGTCGAGTCGCGCCTCGGTGGCGAGCCGGTACACGAAGGGGCGGAATCCGACCCCTTGCACCACGCCGCTCACGTCGAAGCGGACCGCCACGTCGTCCTCGCGAGTCACGACGACCCGGCTCGCGGGAGCCAAGGTGTCGTGTGCCACCCGTGCACTCTGCGCCGTCGTCACGAGCGGGCGCTAGGGACTGAGGTCCTGACTCCGGTGGTCGAGCGCAGCAGAATCGGAGAGTTTGGGACCAATGGCCGTACCGCGACGCACCGATGAGCGCGCACCATGTCCGCACATTTGGTCCTTGCGGCCGGAGAGGAATCCGGGTCTTGAGTCTCAGCAACACCATCGATGTAGTCACGCTCGATGCCGCCGGTCTCGATTCACTGATCAGCCGGTTGCAGGGGCGGGGCTATGCCACCTACGGACCGCAGGTCCACAACGGGGTCATCGCCCACGATGTCCTCCGCTCGGCCGACGACCTGCCGTCGGGCTGGACCGACGAGCAGTCGGGCGGTCGCTACCGGCTCGTCCCACGGAGCGACGGCGCTCGCTTCGGCTACGCGGTCGGTCCGCAGTCGTGGAAGGAGTTGCTCCACCCGGCCCGCACCAAGGTCTGGGAGATGTCGAAGCAGACCGAGCCGGGTGAGACCGCAGTCGGGATCCGGGTGCAGATGCACGAGCCCGAGACGCCGAAGCGGGCGTTCATCGGCGTTCGGCCCTGTGAGCTGGCCGCCATCGCCAAGCAGGACCGGGTGCTGCTGGGCGGGCCGCATCCCGACCCGACCTACGGCGCCAACCGGGCCGACCTCTTCATCGTCGCCGTCAACTGCGGCGACCCGGCCGAGACCTGCTTCTGCACGTCGATGGGCACCGGTCCGTCCGCTGGTCCGGGGTACGACCTGTCGTTGACCGAACTGGTCGACGGCGACGTCGTCCGCTACGTGGTCGAAATCGGGTCCGACGCCGGCGCCGACGTCCTCGCCGAACTCACGACGACCTCCACCTCTGCCGCCGAGGCCGAAGCGGCACGGCACGTCGTCGACGACGCCGCCGACCGGATCACGCGTCACCTCGACACCGACGGCATCAAGGAGCTGCTGTACGAGAACCTCGAAAGCCCACGGTGGGACGACGTGGCCGAGCGCTGCCTGACCTGCGGGAACTGCACCCTCGCCTGCCCGACCTGTTTCTGCACTGACCTCGAGGACGTCACCGACCTGACCGGCGACCACACCGAACGGTGGCGAGTGTGGGACTCGTGCTTCAGCCTCGACTTCTCGACGCTCGGTCCGGGTCCGCACCGAGCATCGGCCAAGGCGAGGTATCGCCAGTGGATGACCCACAAGCTCGGGACCTGGATCGATCAGTTCGACGAATCGGGGTGCGTGGGCTGCGGCCGGTGCATCACCTGGTGCCCGGTCGGCATCGACCTGACCGAAGAGGTCCGCGCGATGCGGGAAGGAACCGAATCATGACCACCACCGATCAGGTGACGGCGCCGGACATCTCGCCATTGCTCGTGCCCCGGCCCTACCGAGTGCTCGACAAGGTCGTGGAAGGCACCGACATCGTCAGCTTGCACATCGAGCCGGTCGAGGGGTCGCTTCCCGATTTCGAACCCGCGCAGGTCAGCATGCTGGGTTCCTTCGGGGTGGGCGAGGCCGCGATCTCGATCAGCTCGGCGCACGACACGACCGACCACCACGCGTACACGATTCGTCGGGCCGGGGCGATCACGAACGCGCTGATCGACACCCCGATCGGTGGCGTGATCACCGTCCGCGGACCGTTCGGCAACCACTGGCCGCTCGATGCACTCGACACCGACCACCTCCTGATCGCCGCCGGCGGATTGGGTATCGCCCCGCTACGCGCGGCCATCCACCAGGCAGTGTCCGACCGGGCGGTCGGCGAATCCGGCCTCGATCGCCTGGCCGTCATCTACGGCGCCAAGACGCCGAGCGACCTGATCTACCGAGACGATCTGGCGGCCTGGGAGGACGCTGGTGCCGAGGTGGCGGTCACGGTCGACGTCGGTGACGATGCGTGGGCCGGACCGGTCGGTGTCGTGCCCGCCCTGCTCGGCGGCGATCAGGGCGTCGACCTCGACTGGTCGAACACCGCTGCCTTCGTCTGCGGCCCCGACGTGATGATGCACTTCACCGCGCTGGCGCTCATCGACCTCGGGGTCCCTGCCGAGCGAATCTGGTTGACCCTCGAACGCAACATGCAGTGCGGCAACGCGCTGTGCGGCCACTGCCAACTCGGGCCGTTCATCGTCTGTCGTGACGGGCCGATCGCCAGCTATGTCGAGATCCAACCCTTCCATCCGGTCCGAGAGCTGTGAGGTGACATGAGCAACCCGACCCTTGGCGTGTGGAAGTTCGCTTCGTGCGATGGCTGCCAGCTGAGTCTTCTCGACTGCGAGGACGACCTGCTCGCGGTCGCCGGCCGCATCGACATCGCCTACTTCCCTGAGGCCTCGAGCGGCATGGTCGAGGGACCCTATGACGTGTCGCTGGTCGAGGGCTCGATCACGACGCCGCACGACCTCGAACGGATCCAGGAGATCCGGGCGAACTCGGGCGTGCTCATCACCATCGGCGCCTGCGCCACCTCGGGAGGCATCCAGGCCCTCCGCAACGGAGCAGACATCAACGAGTTCATGGGCATCGTCTACGCCCACCCCGAGTTCATCTCGACCCTCGCGACATCGACGCCGATCAGCGACCACGTCGAGGTCGACTTCGAACTCCGTGGTTGCCCGATCGACCGCGGGCAGCTCGTCGAGACGATCTCGGCCCACCTGGCCGGACGACCGCCCCGCATCCCCACCACGAGCGTTTGTGTGCAGTGCAAGGCGAGGGGCAACCCGTGCATCATGGTCGCCCACGGCACGCCCTGCCTCGGACCCGTGACCCAAGGCGGCTGCAACGCGTTGTGCCCGTCGTACAACCGGGGCTGCTACGGCTGCTTCGGCCCGATGGAGAGCCCGAACACCGAAGCGCTCGCCGACCAGTTCGCGCAGCTCGGCCTCAGCGACGCCGCGATCGCCCGCAGCTTCCGCAGCTACGCCGGTTGGGATCAGCCCTTCCGCGACGAAGCCGATCGAAGGGACCCCCGATGACCCACAAGAACGTCGACTTCCACGTGCCGGTGCTCGCCCGGGTCGAGGGCGAGGGGGCCATGCACGTGAAGGTCGCCGATGGCGAGGTGACCGACGTCCGACTCGAGATCTACGAGCCCCCCCGCTTCTTCGAGGCATTCCTTCGTGGGCGTGACTACACCGAACCGGTCGACATCACCGCCCGGATCTGCGGCATCTGTCCGGTGGCCTACCAGATGAGCTCGGTCCATGCGATCGAGCGACTCTGTGGGGTGACCGTGGCCGGCACGATCCGTGACCTACGCAGGCTGCTGTACTGCGGCGAGTGGATCGAGAGTCACGTGCTCCACGTCGGCTTCCTCCATGCGCCCGACTTCCTCGGCTACCACTCGGGCATTGCGATCGCGGCCGACCATCCGAGGATGGTCGAGAGCATCCTGACCCTCAAGAAGACGGGCAACGACGTCGTCGAGTTGCTCGGCGGCCGCCCGATCCACCCGGTCAACGTGCGTCTCGGCGGCTTCTACCGGGCGCCGTCGCGGCACGAGTTCGAGGCGCTCCGCACACCGCTCGAAGAGGCCCGGGAGATCTGCATCGACCTCATTCGCTGGACCGCCGGCTTCGACTTCCCCGAGCTCTCGCAGGACTACGAGTTCGTCTCGTTGCGGCATCCGGACGAGTACCCGTTCAACGAGGGGCGCATCGTGTCGAACAAGGGCCTCGACATCGATGCGTCCGAGTTCGAGCAATTCTCGGTCGAGGAGCACGTGTCCCACTCGACCTCGCTGCACTCGCGCCTCGTCGAGCGAGGTTGGTATCACGTCGGCCCGCTGGCCCGCTACGCCAACAACTTCGATCTGCTCACCACCGATGTGCAGGATCTGGCCGCGGAGGTCGGCCTCGGGCCGGTCGTCACCAACCCGTTCAAGAGCATCGTCGTGCGGGGACTCGAGACGCTCTACGCCATCGACGAGGCGCTGCGGATCATCGACACCTACACCCCTCCCGACGAGCCGTTCGTCGCGGTGCCGGCCCGCGCCGGCGTCGGCTGGGCTGCCACCGAGGCTCCTCGGGGTCTGCTGTACCACCGTTACGAGGTCGACGACGACGGAAAGATCCTCGCGGCGCAGATCATCCCTCCGACCGCACAGAACCAGCCGACGATCGAATCAGATCTCCGTCAGTTCGTCGGCGACAACCTGCACCTCGAACTCGACGACCTCGAACTGAAGTGCGAGCAGACGATCCGGAACTACGACCCGTGCATCTCGTGCTCGACCCACTTCCTGAAGCTCACGGTCGAGGACACCTGAGGTGGCGACGGGTGAGCGGCCACCTCCTCGACCCCTGGTGATCGGGGTCGGGAACCGCGATCGCGGCGACGACGGCGTCGGCCCCCTGGTCGCCGACGCAGTTCGCGGCCGGTGCGGCGGCAGCGTGCTCGTCCACGTCGCCGAGGGCGATCTGTCCGACCTGCCCATGCGGTGGGAGCCCGACCAGGACGTGATCGTCGTCGACGCGACCGTGGGCGGCCGCTCGCCGGGCGAAGTGTCGGTGATCGATGCCCTGGCCGATGGTCTGCGGCTCGAGAGCGGCCTGTTGTCGAGCCACGGGATCGGCCTCGCCGAGGCGGTCGAGCTCGGCCGCATCCTCGGCCGGCTTCCCCGCTCGCTCGTGATCTTCGGTGTCGAGGCGAAGCGCTTCGAGCACTTCGAGCCGGTCGCCGACGAAGTCGCGAGCGCAGTCCCCGATCTGGTCGAGCGAATCGTCGCGCTGGTCGGCAAGGCCGCGCATGCCTCCGGACACCAGCGCGAACTGCTCGATCGGAGCTGATCAGTCCGACGCGCAACGGACTCGTTCCGCCGCCACGGAACTCATGGCCGAAGTCGGCGTGATGGTGTGTGACGGACAAGAAGCGACCTGCCTCCATCGGAGGAGTCGCCGCAAGTCTGGTCGTCAGAAGTCCTCGCCGCGAGGGGTGAACTCGTCCCACTGAGCAGATGGATTGGCGGCGGCGGCGGTCGGCCGCTCGGTTCGATCGCGTGTCTTCGGCCGTGGCGTTCGGCGCCGGGGGAGCCCGGTTCCGGTGACGACCACGGCTGCGAGAATCGTGGTGAGCGGGACTGCGGCGACGAGGCCGATGCTGCCGACGAGGGTGCGGATGATCTCCACGGCGATGATCTCCGAGGTGATCGATTCGGAGATGCCGATGCCGACGTTCGAGTAGAAGAGCAGCAGGGGGAGGGCGGCGCCTGCGTAGGCCAGGACGAGTGTGTTGACAGTCGATGCGATGTGGTCGCGCCCGATGTGGACGCCGGTGCGGTAGAGGTCGGTGACGGTGTAGTCGGGGTTTGCTTCGCGTAGGCGTGCCACTGCGGAGACCTGGGTGACGGTGACGTCGTCGAGGACCCCGAGGGTGCCGAGCACGATGCCGGCGAGGACCAGCCCGCGGAGGTCGATGCCTTCGGACGAGACGAGGAGGTAGATCTGATCTTCTGATGCCAGTCCGGTGATCTGGGCGGCGGCGGTGAAGATGGCGGCGAGGATGCCGGTGAGGCCGAGGGCGGCCATGGTTCCGAGGAGGGCGACGGTGGTCGTGTCGCTGATCCCGTGTGCGAGGTAGAGGGCCGCGAATGCGATGACCGATGCCGACACGAGGGCGACCGCGAGTGGCGGTTGGCCGTCGAGCAGTGCGGGGAAGACGTAGCCGAACAGCACGACGGCGGACACGCCGAGTCCTGCGAGGGCGCGCAGGCCTTGGAAGCGGCCGAGGGCGACGACGGCGATGACGAACAGTGCGGCCAGAACGATGAGCGGGCGGCTTCGTTGGTAGTCGGCGAAGCTGTGGGCGATCTCGCCGGTGTCGCCGAGGGTGAACTCGATGACCACGATCCGGTCGCCGGATTCGAACTCGGGGGTGGCGGCAGAGGCGTCGGGGAAGAGCTGGAAGCTGCTGGTGGTGCCCGAGTTGGGGCCGCTGGTGATCTCGATCCGGATCTCGTCGCACTGGAGGGACTCGCCGAGGTCCGGCCCGGCGCAGTCGACGGGTGTGTCGCCGATCACGGTGGCGTTGACGCGGTCTCCCTGGCCGTCGACGCCGGTCGTGAGCGACGCGCCACCGCTCGGCCACCACAGGATGAGTCCGGCGATCGTGGCGACGGCGATGACGGCGATCGAGATCCTCAGGACTCGGCGGACACCGGCGTCGGCGGTCAGATCGGCGTGCTCGTGATCATGGGTCGCTTGGTTCACCGGTCCATGGTCGCCGATCGAGTCGGGATGGTGGAGAACCGCTCGCCCCGACGGGCGTTGCATGGACCCCAGGCTCAGTTGGCGGTGTCGGGGCCGATGACCGCCGAGACCGGCGCCACCAGATCTGCGGGGAAGCCACACAGGCGAGCGTGCTCGCGGATCGTGTCGGCGTCGTCGGCCTCGTGGATGCAGTAGACCTTGTCTCCCGCCAGGTAGCTCGTGACCCACTTGTAGGGCACGCCGAGACCGTCGACGACCTGGTTCGACTGGGTCGAGATGTCGGCGAGTTCGGCGGCACTCAGGGTGCTGGCTCCCTCGATGTTTCGCTCGATCATGAACTGCGGCATGGCAGGCTCCTTGTTGTCGGTGACGCCAGGAAGCGGCGTCTGGTCGAGCATCGATGCGGGACGTTTGCGGAGGCGTGTGCTCGTCTGGAAGTGCGTCGTCGGCGTCTGCACACGGATCCGCACACGGCTGGGTCATCGACTGATGGCCGGCGAGGTCGTGTCCGAACGGTCGGGAGGTGTGTGAGGGTGGGGGAGATGCTCCACATCAGGTTGATCGGCGAGCCACGGATCGAGGGCCCGGACGGGAAACCGCACGAGGTGCGTGGCCGGAAGCCCTGGGCGCTCCTTGCTCGGGTTCTGATGGCCGATCGACCGCTGACGCGCCGCGAGTTGAGCGCGGAGCTGTTTCCGGATGCCGCAGACCCGCTGGGGTCCTTGCGGTGGTGTCTCGCCAGCCTGCGCAAGGCGATCGGCAGCACCGACGTCCTGACCGGCGACCCGGTCGACCGGGAACTGCCCGAGTGGGTGAGCGTCGACGTGGAGTCACTGCGCGACGGAGTTGTCGACACCGCAGCCGTCGGCGAGTTGCTCGAAGGCATCGATCCACCGTGTGGACCCGAGTTCTCGACGTGGTTGCTCGTCGCTCGCCAACATGTGTCGTCGCGTATCGCTGCCGCGCTGCGGGATGGGACCATCAAGGCGATCTCGCAGAACGACCATGAGCGGGCGGTCGAGCTGGCCGAGTTGGCGGCCCGCCGATCGCCGTACGACGAGGGGCCGCAGGTGCTTCTCGCCAAAGCACTCGTCGTGGCGGGCCATCCGGAAGCAGCGCTCGAGCACGTGATCTCGGTCGAATCGCTGTTCCGCACCGAGTTCGGTTGCGATCCCAGTCCGGCCTTGCGCAGCGCTGCCCGGGTCGGTGTCGCCGCGCCCCCGCCGGGCGTGTCACCTGGCGCGGTCGCGGCAACGCTGCTCCGCGCGGGCCAAGCGGCCATGTCGGCGGGCGCTGTGGATGCCGGTCTCGATTGCCTGCGTAGCGCTGGAGCCCATGCGGAGTCGGCGGGTGATTCGGCACTGCAGGGTCAGTGCCTGTTCGAGCTGGGCAGCGCTCTGGTGCACTCCGTTCGCGGGTTCGATGACGAGGGCAGCGTCCTGCTCGAACAAGCCCTCCACCTCGCGCGGAGTGCGGGTGACGTGGCCACTGCCGTTGGCGCACTGCGCGAACGCGCCTACGCGGACACGCTCGCTGGTCGGCGCCCCGAGGCCGAGCGCCAGTTGAGCCTGGCCCTCGAGGTCGCAGACGGTGCCCCCGCTCTCCTGCCCGGCATCCACGCGGTGGCCGGGTTCAATCTCGCCGACTGGGGCCGCCCCGACGACGGACTCGTCGAGTACGAAACCGCCGTCGAGTGCGCTCGATCCGTCGGAGACAGACGTTGGGAGGGCTGGGCCCTCGGGCTCGGTGGCTGGGCCGCCCTGGGAGACGACCGCATCCCAGACGCGAAGCTCTGGCTGGGCCAGTGCCTCGGTGTCGTCCACGAACTCCAGTGGATGTCGTTCGAGCCGTGGCCGGTGACCGCGCTGGCCGAGGCCCATCTCGCCGAGCGTCCTCTGTCCGAAGCACCCGATGACCTCGAGCGGTGCTTCGCAACGAGCTGCCACCTCGGTGACCCTTGCTGGGAAGGCGCGAGTGGGCGAGTTCTGGCGCTCCATCACGCCCAGGCCGGCCAAGCTGACGACGCACTCAACTGGATCGCAGACGCCCGTCGGCGCGCCCAGCGTCGGTC
>Ga0307379_10005773_pt1 | contig 17169 bp, 15 predicted proteins | sample UN2MG_FD_202237 | JGI IMG/M metagenome (GOLD analysis project Ga0307379, IMG submission 202237) | Soil microbial communities from Risofladan, Vaasa, Finland - UN-2 | ecosystem: Environmental > Terrestrial > Soil > Coastal area > Acid sulfate soil | place: Finland: Risofladan, Vaasa | collected... | reverse complement strand
CGATGCCGTCATTTACTACCTCGTTGTCACTGCAGTTGCATTGACGCTTAACGCCAGCTTCCTGCAATGGCGTCGTTAACCGGTCGTCACCAGAATGGCATCGAATAACATGGAACATTCCTTTCGCTCAGTTCTCATATTGTTGGCGGGCGTCTCCGCCCTGGTGGCGGCCATCGCTCTGGATGCGATTATTCTCGAAGCCGGTATCTGGATCGTACTTCTCGCGGTAGCGGGAATCGGCCTGACCGCAATCGGGCTTTTCCAACTGCGTACCGAATTGTCGGGACTGGTACGGCAGAGACGCGGTGAAATAGCGGTGTTCACAGTTGGTGTGATCGGTGTACTCATCGTTGTCGCGTATTTTTCAACGCGCTACACGACCCGGTTTGATCTCTCGGAAGCAAAAATGCATTCGCTTTCAGATCAGACGGTGAACATGCTGCAGCACCTCGACAATCCTGTGCAGATCACCTTCTTCCACGACTCCAGAATGCGTGAGACGATGGAGCGCTACAAACTGGTCGCGGCACAGAGCGACAAGATCACAGTGGAGTTCTTCGATCCCATGGTGAATCCCGCGCAAGCGCGTCTGCGCGGCGTCCAGTTTGCGGGTACAGCCTTGCTCAAGAGCGGTGACCGCGAGATGCAGGTGCATGGCCCGGAGGAAACCGACATCGCCAACGCGATCCTGCGCGTCTCTCTCGGTGTCGAGCAAACCGCATGTTTTCTGGACGGACATGGCGAGGCCGATCCTTTCAGCATGGAGTCGCATGACCACCTCGAAGGCGCGGCAGGACACTCGCATGGCGCAGGCACGAAGATGGTCATCCACGAAACGCACGGCATGGCCAAAGCACGGCACGGCCTCGAGACGCTCAATTACGTCGTCGAAAAGACCGGAATGATGCGGGGAAACAAGTCACTGTCGCACTGCGCGGTGCTGGTTATTGCGGGGCCAAAAGCGAAACTGCTGCCGGAAGAGATTGACTCCATCAACCGATACCTGGACGAAGGCGGTAACGCGTTTTTCATGCTCGATCCGTTCGTCGAAACCGGCCTGGAGTCGGTCGTGCGCAGATACGGTGTCGTCCCCGATGACAATATCGTGCTTGATGAGTTGAGTCATTTCTGGGCGGATGTCTCCTCGCCTGCAATCACGCAATACAATCGCCACCAGATTACCCGTGGATTGCCGCTAACGTTCTTCCCCGGAGTGCGTTCGATGTCACCGACACCGGAAAGAGTGCCCGGCACCTCTGTGGTGCCGCTGATCAACACGTCGAGCAAGAGTTTCGGGGAGAGCAATCCGGACCGTATCAGTTTCGACCCGGGTCAGGATATGCCAGGGCCGCTTACCATAATGGTCGCTTCGACCTTACGCCCTGGGCGCGTCGCAAACGAATCGGCCGTCACACCGGGTGAAAACAGTTCGGGCCTGCCGTCGCCGGTCATTGAGGGGCAGGTAAAGTCGCGAATCGTCGTCATTGGTGACTCCGATTTCGCCACCAATTCCTTCTTCCATATCCTGGGTAACGGAAACCTGTTTCTGAATGCGGTGAACTACCTTGCGGAGCAGGAAGATCTGATCGGTGTCGAGCCGCGTACCTACGATCCGCCCAGGGTCAATCTGACGAACCGGCAGATGAAAGGGACGTTCCTGCTGTCTGTTGTCTTGATCCCTGCCCTGCTGGCACTCATCGGTTTCGCCGTGTGGTGGCGACAACGGTGACGGGAAAAGCGCGTAGCCGTAGTTTTGTTATCTGGTCGGTGCTCGCGGCCTCGCTGATCGTTGTTGCGGCGCTGGAATTCAGCGATCGCTCGGCACAACAAGACACGATAAGTGTCTCCGCACCAAAGATGCTCATGCCGGCTCCGATCGAGGAAATCGCCGCGATCGAGATTGCGGTCGATGGCAATTTACATCGCTTCTCGCGCAATGAGCAGAACGCCTGGTTCTATCACGGCATTCACGCCGGCCCGCAGGGCATCCACGATCACGTTCCCGACCCGGAGATGTCGAAAACAATTGAGGCATCGCTGAGCGGTCTTGGCCGCGCTCGCATCGAACGGCGCTTCGCTCTCACCGAAGATGATCAGTTCGGTGTTACCAAGCCGGAGATGATCGTGCTCGTGTACATGCCTGACCAGATCGAGCCGCGCGTTAGCTATGCCGTTGGCGATATTGCCCCCGACGAACTCAGCCGATACGTACACATGGCTGGTGACCCGGAGGTGGTCTCGATCGCCAACTACCAGATCCGCAATCTGCAGAACCTGATCGAAACGGTCACGGCCCAACCTGAGGCGACCTCCGACAACTGAGCTCGCCAGCGCGCGCAGTGACTTAAGTTGGGTTCACCAGTCGAGCGCACACCTCCGTCGCACGGCCTGATGAAGCTTCAGGCCACCTCAGAGCAATCCACGCTCAGCAAACGACAACATGCTGCCGTGACCGACGATAAAATGGTCGAGCACTCTCACGTCCACGAGGGAAAGCGCCTGTTTCAGGGCTTGTGTCAGATCCTGGTCGGCACGACTGGGTTCAGCGACCCCGGACGGGTGGTTGTGGGCAAAGATCACCGAAGCGGCATTGTGGCTCAGTGCGCTCTTCACCACCTCTCGAGGGTAAACACTTGTCTGGGTCAACGTCCCGGAGAATAGCTCCCGGGCGACGATCAACCGGTTCTGTGCATCGAGAAACAGCCCTACAAATACCTCTACGTGCTTCGGTTCCAGCAACAAACGCAGGTAACGGCGAACCGCCTCCGGCGAGCTCAGGTTGTCTGCTCCCCGCATCTCCTGATTGAGCGCACGCCTGGCAAGCTCGACAGCCGCCTGCAACTGAACAAACTTGGCCTCGCCTAGCCCGCCGATCTCGGTGAATTCAGCGATGCCGGCGCCGGCGATACCACCGAGCGAACCAAACCGATGAAGAAGGGCTCGCGCCAGATCCACTGCACTCTTGCCTTTCACGCCAGTCCGCAGAAAAATGGCAATCAACTCGGAATCGGCCAGTGATCCGGCGCCTTTGCGCAACAGTTTCTCCCTTGGCCGCTCGTCTTCGGGCAAATCTCGCAACGACATCAACCTTCTCCCTGTTCGGAGCTTTCCCCCTTTGCAACAAGAGTTTACACTTCATCCATTCAAGCTTGTTACATGGGGATCAATGGCAGAACTGGCTGAGAAGCGGATTCTTCTGGGATTGACTGGAGGTATAGCTGCGTATAAGGCGGCAGATCTCGTGCGCGCAATGATCAAGGAGGGTGCCGACGTCCAGGTGGTAATGACCGAAGCTGCCACCCGGTTTATATCTGCCACGACCCTCCAGGCCCTCACCGGCAAGCCGGTCTACACCAGCATGTGGGACAACCGGATCAGCAACGGGATGGCGCATATCGAGCTATCCCGTGATCGTGACCTGATGGTGGTAGCGCCAGCTACCGCGGATTTTATTGCGAAACTGGTGCATGGAGCGGCGGATGATTTGCTGGCAACGCTCTGCGTCGCCCGGGAATGTCCACTGATGGTTGCGCCGGCAATGAATCGCCAGATGTGGGAGAACCCCGCGACGCGGCGCAACGTCGCGCAACTTCGCGAGGATGGAATCGTCGTCGAAGGCCCGGGCAGCGGCGATCAGGCCTGTGGGGAAAATGGCATGGGGCGCATGTCCGAGCCGGCACAGATCGTTGACTCCATCGTTTCCTGGTTTCAGCCAAAATTGCTCGCAGGTGCCCATGTCCTGGTCACTGCAGGACCAACTTACGAACCGATAGACGCCGTGCGAGGCATTACCAATCTGAGTTCAGGCCGGATGGGCTACGCGGTAGCGCGAGCCGCCCGCGACGCCGGCGCCCATGTCACGCTGGTTTCCGGACGCACTGGTCTGCAACCACCGCCGAATATTTCTGTGATCAATGTCGTCACTGCCCAGGAAATGCACGATGCGGTAATGGAGCGCGTCGCGGAGACTGACATCCTGTTCGCTGTAGCGGCCGTGGCGGATTACCGCGTCAAGAATCGGCAGCAACACAAAATCAAGAAAACCGGCCCGGGCCTGGAACTGGAATTTACCCCGAATCCCGATATCCTCGAATCGGTCGCCGCGCGCGATGACCCACCTTTCTGTGTCGGGTTTGCGGCCGAGAGCCAGGACGTGGAAGCCTACGCTGCCGAAAAACGCCGGCGCAAGAACATTCCTCTCGTGGCGGCCAACCTGGTGCAGGATGCCATCGGCGGCGAAGAAAACGAGCTGATACTGATTGATGATGAAGGCACGCATCGCTTGCCGCGCAGCTCCAAACTCGATCAGGCTCGCGGCCTGATCCGGCACGTCACTCGACTCTACAAGCCAGCGCGCGAACCGCTCGGGGCGCGGTAAACAACACGGAAAGCCGAAGCAAACCATGACGCAAATCGATGTGCGGATACTCGATCCGCGCCTGAAAACCAACCTGCCTGCATATGCAACCCCCGGCTCCGCCGGTCTTGATCTGCGAGCCTGTATCGACGACACCACATCTGTCCAGCCCGGGGAAACAACGCTTGTTCCCAGCGGAATTGCCATCCACATCGCGGACCCCGGTCTTGCTGCAATGGTGCTGCCGCGTTCCGGACTTGGTCACAAACACGGCATCGTGCTGGGAAATCTGGTTGGGCTGATCGATTCCGACTACCAGGGGCAACTTTACGTTTCGGTCTGGAATCGTGGCAGCCAACCGTTCGAACTCAAACCGCTTGAACGCATCGCTCAACTGGTCATTGTTCCGGTGGTTCAGGTCGCCTTCAACATAGTCGAAGAATTCAAAGAAAGCGATCGCGGTGCAGGCGGCTTCGGCAGCACCGGAAAGGAATAGTCACGATAAGCTTGTAATTCAAACAAGAAAAAAAGCCGGCATTCGCCGGCTTTTTCAATTCCGGCCGACAGAAACCCGGCCAGCGCGTCACTATGATCAGTTGACGTTGGGAAACACCACCTGCTCGTTGGACTTGTCTTTTGCCGGATCCACGATCTCCCCGGCAGCAATGCGGCGAGCCTCTTCCCAGCGCAGAAAAGTCAGCACGCTGAGAATCTCTTCCCCAGACATGGATGTGCCGAAAGCTCCCATTGTGCCGCCAAGCGACCGGTTGGGAAGACCTCCTGCAATCGTTGCGTAAATTTCGGCATTGGTATTACCGATGTAGGAAAATTTTCCGCAACTCAGGCATGGCCCCTTGCCACCGTGCCCGTCACCACCATGACAGAACGCGCAGCGCTGGGCATACATGCCCTTGCCCTTCTCCACAACTTCCATGTCATTTGTGGGCACTTCCATATCTGTGTCATTCGCTTTGTGTTGGGCCATCGCGGGCTGGGCCATCAGCATGCTGGTGAGCACACCCACTGCGACCAATGCCACCGTAAAAGCAAATCCTCGAACAGCCATCGTCTTAAAAAAATTCCCCAACATCGTTCTTACCCTCCCAATATGTTCTTTCTTATGACGAGAAAGGTGGATAGAACGGCACGCCGTAACTTTCCACAATTTCTTTCATTTTGCCATTGTCCAGCAATTCGCGTACACCTTCATCGATAAAATTCTTCATCGAATTATCACGTTTGCGCACAAGGTACTTCAGGTTCCATTGCTGACCTTCTACAGGCACATAGCCCTCTGCCATCCTGAATGTTGCATCAGGGTACTTTCGCTGCGCATTGGTCAACACGGTCGACCAAACGATCGCGGCATCGACCTCACCCTGGGCCATGCCACGCATGACTCTCGCGTTGTCAGCGTACAACTCACGGGCAATACCTTTCTCGTGAAGCAAGGCGTCGATTGGCGTCGACATCTGTACGCCGATTCGAATATCTGCGGCGTGCAGTTCATCAATGCTGCTCATACCGCTGGCCTTGTTCTGCACTACGAGAATATAGCCGGTCCCAAGATAGGGCTGCGTGAATGCCAGCTGTCCCATCAGGATGTCGTCATCACCGTTATCAGCGATTCCGGCAAAAACGTCACAGCGACCTTTCATCATCGAATTGCGCAGGGCGCGTGACATTCCACCCCGTGTTCCCGTGTCGGCCCAGTACATTTCCAGCTCCATACCGCCACGCTTGGCAAGCTCGCGAAGGATGTCCACGTCGAATCCAGGAGGATTGGCGTTACGCGCCGCATACGGGAAATCGAAAGGATCCGCACAGGCTACCAGCTTACCCCGAGCTTTGGACTTCTCCAGCACATCGAGAGATTCGCTGGAATCTTGTGCGTGGGCTGCTGTACCCACGAACATTGCGACTGTCGCGATCAGACACGTCTTGAACAACTTTCTCACTACTTTCTCCTTAGGCACATTATTTTCAGGTTCTGCTGTGTAATGATCCGAAAAAGCGCCCCAAGTTCCACCGGAAGCGTTCAAACACAGTCTCCGGCACACAAAAAAACAAGGGAGGACGTCAACGTCCCCCCTTGTCATTACTGCTTACTGCGTGTTCTACGCTTGTACTGCTCCGGCTAATTAATCAACCGTGAACACCATCAGACCACCACCTTTGGTGTGGGTCTTCAGGAATGTAGCGTAGTACAGCGGCCAGATACCACCACCACCAGCACCGTAGACGATTGCAACGTATTGCTTACCGCCAGCCGTGTAGGTCGTGGGGTTGCCGTGAACACCGGAACCAACCTGGAAGGACCAGAGATGCTCACCGGTTTCGTCGTTAACCGCATTGAAGTGGCCATCGGGATCACCGTAGAACGCCAAACCACCACCGGTGGCCAGGAGACCGCCGGTCGCGGGCCAGCTCTGTGAACGCGCCCAGACCAACTCACCCGTTGCTGCATCGTAGGCCTTTGTCTGGCCAGCGCCTGCATTGAAGGTGATGACTTTGGCGCCGAGGTACCACTCGCCACGCTTCCATTCCATTTTCTTGGCCTGGAGGTCCATGGTGAAGTCGTAAACCGGAACGTAAGCCATCTTGGTGCGAAGGCTGACTGCCAGCGGGTGCCACTCTTTACCACCGTCAAGTGACGGGGCGATGTTGGTGGTTACACGGTCATAAACAACGTCCATTTCCGGATAGTTGAATACCGGACGGCAGTTGTCTTTCTTGGGGTCAATCGGCTGCTTCACCCAGTTGACCTGCAGCAGTTCCGAAGCCCATACGCAGATGTGCTCACGGCCGCTCTTGGTCTTGCGGGTATTGACACGGTCCATGCCATACAGGTGACCATTACGGTCACCATGGATCCAAAGCTTCTTGCCGCCAAGATTGACGAGCACGTTCTCGTTCACGCCGTCGTAATCGTACGGATCGTTAGGCGTGTACTGGAAGTAGCTCTGGATCTTGCCGCTGTCGGCATTCAACACGAGTGTCGAGTTGCTGAACAGGTTGTCACCAGGACGGACGTGACGGTCGAAGTCAGGACCTGGGTTGCCGACCGGCCAGTACAGCAGGTTGGTTTCCTTGTCGTAGGAACCGGTAATCCAGGCTGAACCACCGCCATACTTCCAGGAATCACCACCCCAGGTGTCATTGCCAGGCTCGCCCGGGCCAGGAATGGTGTAGGTCTTCCAGGCCGGTGCGCCGGTATCGGCATCGATCGCCGCAATCCAGCCACGTACACCGTATTCCGCACCAGCGGTACCGAAGACGATCTTGTTGTTGACCGCCAGAGGCATGATGGTGAATGTTTCGGCGTAGGTGTAATCACCGATCTTCTTGTCCCACACAACGTCGCCGGTCTGGTTGTCCAGAGCGACTACGTGGGCGTCAAGAGTGGCGAGGTAAACCTTGTTTTTGTAGACAGCAACACCACGGTTAACCACGTCGCAGCACAGTTTCGGGAAAACGTCACCCGGCAACTCGCGCTCGTACTTCCAGATAATGTCACCGGTCATGGCGTTAACAGCAATGACGCGGTTGAACGAAGTGGTAACGTACAGCGTACCGTTAACCGCAACGGCCTGACTGTCCTGGCCCTCGAGAATACCGAAGGACAGATTCCAAGCCGGCTTCAGCGACTTGACGTTGTCCCGATTGATCTGGGACAGCCCGCTGTAGCGGGTCATTTCATAATCTTTGCCGTAATGGAGCCAGTTTTGCTGGTCCTTGTCGGCGTTAAGAAGCATGTCGTCTGTGACGTAGTTTGGATACAGCTGAGACTCAAGCCGATCCACACCCACCGCAGAGACTACTCCCGAAGCGCCCAGAAACGCGACAGCAGCAGCAGACACCGCAACGCGTTTAAAGTGCATTGATTGCTTCACCATGAAGAGACACCTCCCGAATAAATACGTGGGCCGTGATGACTTGACGCCACGCTTTAAGGTTTTTGATTAACTACTTTAGCGCGTAAAGCACCCCGAACAGGTCCGGATAATGAAATCCGGAACGGTCAGAGACGTAAACCTTTACGACGTGCCCGAACTTAGTCCAAGCGTCCATCGATGTCAACATTTGGGGACCGAAACCGGCCAGAGAACCCCGTGTTATCTTATTGCGCGACGCAGCATCGCTGCACGGTTACGGGCCTCGATCTGTTTTCCGTTGACAGGCCCGGACAGTCGCCGCAGCCGACACCATTTGATCAATCAGTTACGACAAGCGGTACAAATTACCAAGGTTCCATGAGACACCTGATTTCCGAACGGCTTCTGAGGCACGGCCTTTTACTGGCATCGGTTGCGACGCTGCTATTGGCATTGCTGGCGCCGGAGATACTGCGGGCTGACCCACTTCTGACCTACCCGCTCCGGATTGGCGAGCATACAATCCGCGCCGAAGTGGCCAACACCCCGGAAACAAGGCGAAAGGGGCTGATGTTTCGTGCGCAGCTTGCCGAATCATCCGGCATGATTTTCATTTTTCCCAGAGTGCAACGCATTTCAATGTGGATGAAAAATACGCCCACACCGTTATCGGTCGCGTTTATCGATGCCAATGGCCGTGTCCTCAACATCGAAGACATGCAGCCGCATAGCGAGGATTCGCATTCTTCCGCGGGTCCGGCCAGATACGCGCTCGAAATGAATCAGGGCTGGTTCGAAAAGCGCGGTATCCAGCCTGATGATCAGGTAGTTGGCCTGGAGCGCCTGCCGGCGCCCAGTTAGCGCCGCGCCGGCCAACGGCCCTGTTCGGGCGTGTGTCGATTCACAGCGCGGTTGCCATACAGGAGCGGTTTCGGCCTTGCGATGGACCTGCCCCCGCGGGCTTTTACCTCACCCGAAGAAAATTGCCCCGTGCGCGCCGGCCGCCATGAAAAACAGCATCGGCAGCGACAACATCGTATTGGCCCGCGACACGATGAACGCAAGGCGTCGCGCCTTGTTCTTCTCTTCTTCGCTGGCTTCCACCATGCCGAGAATCTTCTTCTGGCTCGGCCAGATCAGAAACCACACGTTAATCAGCATGATGGTGCCGAGCCAGGCGCCAATGCCGATCACGGCGTGGCTCGGGCGCAGCATGAAGGCATTACCGAAATTCGGACCCAGCAAGGCGGCGCCCGCCAGCCAGGTCAACACCGCCGACCAGCGGAAATAAAACAAGGCTCTCGGAGCGACGTGTTTCATGATCGCCGCCGCAGAGCCGTCGGCCTGTGCCGCCTTGAGCGCTGCGACCTGTACAAAGTTGAAGTAGTAGAGCAAGCCAAGCCACATGATGCCGGCAAGCAGGTGAATCCAGCGGGATATCGCGGGCACATAATCCATCGTTATCCCCCCATCAGCCAGATCGCCACCTGATACAGCACCATCGTGACGATGACGCCAAGAATGAATGTTCCCCACAAAGAATCCAAAGGATTTGGCACGTTGTTCCCCGCTTGGAGTGACTGGATCATGCTGGTCGCTTGTTGCGACCGGGACAGTCTAGACAGGCCGCACGCTGCTCGCAACAGCGTTTGCGCCCGGATGCAGCGCTGCCAGCGGAACTGCGTCAGTTCCCCGTGCCGAGGACCCGCGTCACGAGGGCCGTCGCATCATTACGACCCATATAGCGTTGCTGGCTTTGAATCGACTGTTCCACCAAGTCGCGCGCGATGACCTCGGCGCTCCGGTCACTGGCCAGCAACTCCTCCATCACAGAGCTGCCGAGCACCTCCCAGACGCCATCGCTGGCGATCAGAAACATATCATCCGCGCGCACCTCGCCCGACAAAAAATCGATCACCAGGTGGCTGTCCAGCCCGACCGCCCGGCGAAGTACATGGCGCATGTCGCGTCGCGGCCAGGTGTGATCTGCCGTGAGCCGCTCCAGCGTGCCGTCACGCCAGCGATAGACACGGCTGTCACCAACGTGTGCGAGATGAAAACCGTCGCTGCCGAACAACAGCATGGACAAAGTGCTGACGACCCCGTCGGATTCCGGGTCCCTGCTATTGTTGACGTACAACCAGTCATTAACCGAGCACAGGACAGCGTCAATTGCCCGCTCCACGCTCCAATCCGGCGACGTCCCGTAGAAATCCTGGATCAAGGTGCGAACGGTCAGTTCTGACGCCACGCGCCCGGTCCCACCCGCACTGCCGCCATCAGCAAGTGCGACCACCGTGCCGCGCTCGGCCGCCTCCGGCATTTCCCGCGGCGTCACCAGACCGAAACAATCTTCGTTCGTCTTGTCACCAGCTGCCGATGATGCGTAACCAATCGCCAGCATTCCGGAGACATCCGCCGCTCCGTGCACCAACCCGGCCGGATTCACCCGAACCTCGCTTGCGCTTCAAGAAACCTCAAACCTGGATACTCCCTGCGATCATCACCCAAAAGCATTCACCCAATCAGCCGACTCGACACAATCATTGCAATTGGCCTCGAGTGTAACGTTGATCCATCATTGCCGTGAATCCGGGACGGTGACGTTGTGAGCAGGTTCCGCCCTGGCTTCGCCCGCCAGCAATACGCCCGATTCCATGGCCGCAATTGCCTTAGCCTGATTCATGTCAGCAGCGTATCCGGAAACATAAAGACAGCATGCCAACTGATTGACGAGTGGATGAGGAAGCGGCACCTCTCCCGCAATTGCCCGCCGCGTCCATGAAGCCGTTGCCGCAACATCGAGTGGGTCCGGAAGGTCAACGCGCCATTGCAGGCTGCTACTCTCGGGCTCGAACAGCACATTGCGCAACCCGCGCCGAAACGCCGATATTCCGGGCCTGCGGCACGGCGTCACGAAAGCATCGTCGTCGGCACCATCAAATACCAGCGCATCGAGCGCTTCTTCGCTGCAGACTGATTCGAGAATGCTGCGCAACTCCGCATCCGATGCGCCAACGATCCGCACACCGTCGCCACGAAACGGATCAAGTAACGCAGCCAGTTTGTAAGCCCAGTCGTGCAATCCCAATCGGTTTTGTAAGGCAATCAGATTCGCCAGACCGGGACACAGCACGCCAGCGGGCACAAAAGCCAGCCCCTCTGTATCCAGTGCCGTCTGAATCTGCGACAGGGTCGCACTCGGCATCACCCCGAGTTCCCGAAACAGATAAGCGCTGGTCGCTCCGCCAGAGCCACCAAGATTTCCGTGAACCAGTACCGGGATACCCAGCCGGCGCAGAACAAGAGCCAGCCACGGCAACAAGTTGGGGCTCTGTCGGGCCATGTTGTAACTGGCAAAAACCAGCGGTCTGCATGCTCTGTCGGGCGGGCGCAGGTGCTGAACCCGTTCAGCCATCGCGCGGTACGCGCCAACGACGTCAGCCACCGAGGGTGACCGGTTGTGAATCGCAACAACCAGTGCACCGAGTTCCAGATCGGGCACGCCACCGTCGAATACGGCGGCGAAGACGTCCTGTGTTCCGAGAGTTCCGGGGCCTGTCGTCCCGTTATCCGGATCGACCATGGATCTGACGTATCTTGAAAAGTTCATGAACGGGCGGGCTTGTTTTAGTTGGCGCAGTTAACACACTCTTCGCAACCCTTATGCCATTCCGAAAAACACTCTAACCTATTGAACTATAGTTAAAAAATAAGTTATCCGGGCTGCTGCTGGGAAAGATAACGGTGCGCCAGATCAAAGTCTCGCCCCGAACTGGTGCATGACTGGACATCGATCCGGCAAGACGCCGTGGCAGGTTGGCGATGCCGCTACAGGGATGAGCAGCGGCGATTAGCGGGCGAGCATTGGCCGGAAATACACGTCCATCAGGCGCTGGGCAACGAGACGGTTGCCTTCGTGGTTGATATGACAGAAATCCAGATAGACCTCGTTGCCGATCTCCCTGCCATCGAGGGCGTCGGAAACGTCGTAAAACACCACGCCGTGCGCTGCGAGCTCTGATGCCACAGCCCGCAGCCGCGGGTAGCCTTCGCGAAACGCGATATCCACGCCTGGTGCCGTCACCAGCGGATTCTTCAGCGTCTCCCGCTCATAAGGCGAGAGCTTCGCAGCAGAATAGGCGGTGGGCTGCAAGAAATGAACGAATGATGCATTTGACGCATCAGCAATCGCTACAGCATCTGTAACCGCCGTTCGAAAACTCTCCTCTGTATGCGCCAACACCTCCCGCATCTGCGCGGCATCGGTCACCGTGTCCGGCATTCCGCGCTGATAGATGTCCAGCGCTACTTGCGCTGTATAACTGTAGTCCTTGAGCCGTTTGTGCCAGGCGTGCATCCACTTGTGAACGGCACTCAGTTTCTGCACCGGGCGAAAAGCCGGCACGCCCCGCTCCCACCCCTTCTGGTAACCACCAAAAACCAGATAGTAGACATCGTTAACGCCGTGATAATAAACAACGATGTCACCGGGCCTGAGCGCCACCCGCTTCAGTATCAGTGTCTGCTGGGTAGCATTCATTCCCGGCAGCCCGAAATTACGCACCTCCCATCGCACGCCCGTCTCATTCAGCATGCGTTGCAGATAACTGGCGATGGTATGGCGATCGGGGACTTCCTGGCCGAAAAGCGTTGACCCGCCGAACATCAATACACGTCGCTGCGGATTCGATGGCACGTCAGTCGTTACCCGGAACCCGTTCCGAACGTTGAAGTAGCGGCCGCTGAAGTCGCGCAATTCGGCAATGGTAGAAATTCGCCCCGACACCGACGCCTCGGCCTCGGAAAGAAAGGCGCTTCCAAAATAGTCGGCGTCCTGGTACGGCGGCGGTTGCGTCGCGCGAAATTCCCACTGGGTGAGGTGCTGCGGGCGAATGTGACTCACCCAGATCCATGAACCGAACTCGATGAATGCGAGGGTCACGACAACCGACCCGAGCACGACCATGAGATTGATTAGAACCGATACACCACGATGTTTCAGTGCTTGCTCCTCCTGCTTCACAATTCAGGTAAGCGTGCTGATCCGGAAAAGACCGGTAAGAGAACGTTGGTGGACCCAAAAAATCGGCCACCAAACAGAATCCACCCCCGCCAGGCGTCCTGCTCCCGGCTTCGGGTTTCCGGCCAATTATAGCCAGACACAAACCCGTACTCACCCAACTGCAAGAAACAACAACGCCTCCGTAAGCCGCAAGTTCGGGGCGGTTCCTGTTTCGCCTGTGGTTATAATCTGCGCGTTGCGCCCGCTGGCATTCTGTACCAGCCAGAAATGGTCCGTCCTTCCACCTGAAAGCAGCGCCCGTTTCCCGACATGCTCCCGCCGATCCACCGCCCCTCCGATCCAGACTGTGTTACACGTACCGACACTGATCAGGTTTCTCGCACCAGCCGCCACGCTCACAGACGATCGGACGCAGATCACGCATGTTCAGCAACTTCGACTCTGACCTCCTGACGCACGTCGTGCTGTGGGCGAGCCTGACGATCACAGCGATCGTCATCGCCATCGTATGCTGGACTGCAACGTTGCGGCTGCAAGGCAAATTCATCGGTGTCCACGAATCGCACTTCCTGCGAAGCTGGCGGCCTTTGCTGCTTGAGACCGTCGACGCCGTGCCGACGCAACTTCCAAAGGTCAGAAAGAGGGACTGGTTCGTGTTTCTTGCCCTGTGGAACCAGTTCCATGATTCGCTGAGAGGACCCGCACGACATCGCCTCAATGCGGTGGCACTGCGTTTGCGCATGGACTCGGCCGCACGCAACCTGCTCGCGACACGAGATACAGAAAACCAGCTGGTCGCCGTTATGACGCTTGGTCACCTCGGCGACCAGGACTCGTGGAACATCCTGGAAACAGTCGCCCGAAGCCGCACACCGATTCTGTCGCTGGCTGCGTTGCGTGCACTTTTTCAGACTAACGCTTCGCGTGCCATGGCAATCATGTTGTCGTCAATCGGCGCGCGTGATGACTGGCCGACCGGACAACTCGAGAAAATACTTGCTGAAGCCGATTCGACAGCCGTATCGGAAGGACTGATTCAGGCGGCCGAAATTGCGATTCCGTCCGAACTGCCACGGCTGGTTTCGCTTATGGACGCTGCGCACCCGGCTGCCGCCACACCCTATTTGCTGCGACTGGTCCAGTCTTCGAAAGATGAGGAAATCCTGATCGCCTGCCTCAAGTCGCGGCACGCCCCGAAGAATCTGGACGCGATTGCGCCTTTCATGGATCACACTAGCTGGCAGGTGCGTACCCAGATCGCCCGTCTTCTGGGTGGCGCGATCTCGCCCGGAGAAGAGCATCTGCTGATCAGTTTGCTTGCCGACAAGGTCTGGTGGGTACGTTACAGGGCAGGTCAATCGCTCACACAGCTGCCGTTTCTCTCGCAGGACGCGTTATGGAAGCTGCGATTTTCACTCACCGACGAATTCGCGAAAGATATACTCGATCAGGTAGTTGCCGAGATGAAGATCAAATGAATCTCGCTGCCTTCGACAACGCCCCCGTCATTGCATCCCTCGAGTGGCTTTTCATAAGCTACTTCCTGTTGCTCCATGGCGGCCACGCACTGCTCACGGCTGTATCAATGAACAGTTTGCGCCGGCGCATGGAATCGATTGCCGTAAAAATGCTCCCGAGACTGTCCTCGGGCTACGAAATCCCGGTATCGATCATTGTCCCGATCAGCGCGAGCAACCGGGATGCAGGACAATTCGTACAAGACCTGTTCGATCTCGATTACCCGCAATTTGAGGTCATTGTCGTCACTGACACAACCGACACGGAGACTCTCGCGCGTCTGAAATCTGCGCTGCAACTGGCAGTGTTCCCCGAAGCCTACTGGCGCCAGGTTCGCGCAAGACAGGTTCGCGGCGTCTACCGGTCTCCGCGATTTCCGGCTCTTCGGGTGGTCGACAAGGACTACGGCGGTCCGGGCGACGCAATCAATGCCGGCGTCAATACAGCGCGCTACCCGATCGTCTGTATCGCGCAGCCAGGTTGCGTGCTCAAGCGTGACAGCTTGCGCCGGCTGATCCCGGATTTTCTCGAAGATGCCACAACCATTGCTGCGGGGCCGGCGGAACGCGTCGCCAACGGCAGCTTTATCGTCAACGGTTTTCTGGAGCGCTGCCGGCTTTACGGAAACCCGCTGGTATGGATACAGGCCAGTGCAGCGCTGCGCAGGGATTTGTGTGCCCGGCATGGATGGGCTGCCGGCAATGCCATGCTCGCCTTCTCGGACCGGTTTTGTGCCTTTCGCAAGGACGCCGTCGTGCGTGCCGGCGGTTTCGCACGCTCTGCCCGCAATCCCGTTCTGGAACTGCTGGCACGTCTTCATCGCCTGTACCGTGCCGAAGACAAACCCTACAGAATTGCTTTCCTGCCGGCTCCGATTGTGTGGCGGTTCGCTGCAACCGCGCCGGGCGCGATATGCCAGTCGATCGCAGAGACACACCGCGACCAGGCAGATGCACTCAAATCAAACCGTCAGCTGTTCTGGCGCCGTAATGGCGGCGCAGTGGGGCGTCTGGCGTATCCCTTCACCCAACTGACCGAAGTCGCACGGCCCTCCATCGAATTACTGGCCCTCGTGTTCTTCGTGTCTGCTTATGCGCTCGATCTTGTTTCCGGCGCACACCTGATAGCCTTCGCCATCTGCGCTGCCGGGCTGGGCATACTGCTGTCCTGGCTCGCCATACTGCTCGACGCTTTCATCTTCCGCACGTACCGAAGCGGGGCCGCTTATGCGTTGTTGTTCGTTGCCGCAGTATTCGAAAACATCGGCTACAGACAGTTGGCAGCCATCTGCGCCCTGACAAGCTTCCGGCGACAACCGCCGGCCCGCGGCAACGAAAGCGATAGACCGAAAGACCGGCGTCATCAAACAGGTTGATCACGGTCAATTGCGTCGAACGGGATTCCGGTTATTGAATACGCTGCATACCAGTGGTCGTGCCACAGTGCACAGGTAAACTGGTGAGCTGGCGCACTAGCGAACCGATGAACTGACAAACCGGCACGAGACCGCAAATCACATCAGACCGGGAGAACACGGGGGAAAACATGACCGAGACAATCAAATACCTGTTGCCCGAGACGGACATTCCGAAGTCCTGGTACAACCTGGTGGCCGACCTGCCCAGTGCGCCGCCGCCTCCGCTGCACCCGGCAACCAAACAACCCATCGGACCGGACGACCTTGCGCCGTTGTTTCCCGAGTCGCTGATCATGCAGGAGGTGTCGACCGAACGCGAGATCGAAATCCCTGAACCGGTACGCCAGATATACCGACAATGGCGGCCAGCCCCGCTGTTTCGGGCGCGCAACCTCGAAAAAGCACTCGATACACCAGCCCGGATCTACTACAAATACGAGGGTGTCAGCCCGGCCGGCTCACACAAACCGAATACCGCTGTCGCGCAAGCGTTCTACAACCATGAAGCCGGAATCAGAAAAATCACTACCGAGACCGGCGCTGGCCAGTGGGGCTCATCGCTCGCCTTCGCGGGCGCACTGTTCGGAATTGACATCCAGGTCTTCATGGTCAAGGTCTCGTTTCAACAGAAACCTTACCGGCGCGCTTTGATGGAAACCTACGGCGCCACGTGTGTCGCCAGCCCGTCAACACAAACCAATGCGGGTCGCGAAATCCTCGCGAGGTCACCGGACAGCTCCGGCTCTCTGGGCATCGCCATCTCGGAAGCGGTCGAGATCGCGGCAACCAACGACGACACCAAGTACGCACTTGGTTCCGTGCTCAACCACGTACTGTTGCATCAGACTGTGGTCGGCCAGGAAGCAATGAAACAGATGGAAATGGCGGACGACTATCCCGATGTCATCGTCGCGTGTACCGGGGGCGGATCAAACTTTGCCGGCATCGTATTTCCGTTCCTTGGCGCGCAGCTTCG